>BFBZ01000540.1_pt1 | contig 34753 bp, 28 predicted proteins | sample 1888401 | NCBI WGS metagenome assembly BFBZ01 (sample SAMD00112614, study PRJDB3348) | symbiont metagenome | host: Chara braunii | reverse complement strand
GCATCGGCGTCGGCGCGGGCGGGATCGGCGCCGGCCTGGTCGGCGCCGGCGAGACCGGCGGAAGCCCGGCAAGGCTCGGCTCGGCCGGCCGTGCGGGTTGCCGCTCGCCGATCGTCGAGGCCTCGGGACCGGGCGCGGCCGGCGGTGGTCGTGCGGGCGCCGGGTCGACGGGCGGCGGTTGAACGGCATCGGTGCGCGCCGGCTCCCGCCTGGCGGGCGCCGGCGGCCGGCCTTCGGCCGGCTCGGGTTGCCGCCTGAGCAAGGTCGCCAGCGCATCGGCGAGACTAGGCTCGGCCGTGCCTTGCTCCGCAGAACCTGGCGCCGCCGGACTTGACCCCGCCGAACCTGGCCCGTCAGAGCCTGGCCCGGACTGATCGCCCTGGTCGGCCGCCGGCGCGGATTGCTGGCCGATACCGGCTTCGTCACGCGGCGACGGGGTCAGCAGGGGTGACTGGCCATCGTTCCGCTCACGCGGCCGATTGGCCTCCGTCAACGGCGGGAAGGGATCATCGTCACGTGCCAGCGTCGTCTGGCCCGGGATCAGCGTCGGCGCCCACGTGATGACGGCCATGCTGGTGGCGGCGACCGCGGCGAGCACAACGGCGACGACGGCGACAGGCAGCCAGCGGCGGCGTGGCGGCGCGGCGAGCAACTGGTCTTCCGCCGCGCGCAGCCGGCCGCGGCGGCGGCCGCCGGGCGCCCCGGACGTTGGCGCGGGCGCATCACCGGCTTCGGGCGCCGGAGGTCGCGGCCAGTCGCGGATCGCCTCCATGGTTTCTGGCCGATCGGCCGGCTGAGGCTGCAGCATCGCGGTGAGCAGCGGCACCAGCGCGGCATCCACGCCGTCGAGTTCCGGCACCTTGCGGCGGCTCTCGATGGTCTCGACATGGCTGCGGCCCATGTCGAGCGGCCGGCCGCGCAAAGCCTCCGCGATCAGCAATCCGAGGCTGTACATGTCGGATTTCGGCGTGATCGTGCCGCCGAACAAGCCGAGCTGCTCGGGCGAGACATAGTTGTATTTGCCGGCAAAGCCGTCGCCGATCACCGTCGTCGCACCCGAGAGCGTCGACTTGGCGATGCCGAAATCGATGATCTTGGCACGGCGCAGGTCACCGCCGGGCAGGATCACGTTGTCGGCCGAAATGTCGCGATGGATGATGCCGATCTCATGGGCGGCGGCGAGGCCTGCGGCCAGTCGCCGGAGCAGAACCAGACATTGCTCGACGCCGAGCGGACCACGCTTGACCAGGTCGGACAGGGGCTCGCCGTCGACGAATTCCATGGCGAGGTAGGGCCGCTTGAGCGCCGGGTCGATGGCGAAGACGAAATAGCGGATGATCGCCTCGTGATGCAGGTGGTGCAGCGCCGAGGCCTCCTTGCGAAACAGCGCCAGCGCCGCTTCGTTGCCGATCAGTTCCGGCCGGATCAGCTTGATCGCGACCTGATCATTGGTCTCGATGAGATGGCCGCGATAGACCTCGCCCATGCCGCCGGCGGCGATCAGCGTATCGATCTCATAGGTATCGTTGAGCCGCGTTCCCGGCGGCACCCGGCCGAAAATGACGGCGGTCTGTTCAGCCATCAGCGGCATTCCTTCGAGACATCAGCACCGTCCGCTCACGCGGATGGCGCGTCGCGCCGGTCCTGTCATGACGATGCAGGCCGACGACGATCACGCTGACATTGTCGGTGGCCCCTCGCGCCAATGTCGCGTCGACCAGCGCGTCGCAGGCCGCCCGCGGCGTGCGACCCGTCAGCAAAGCCAGGATCTCGGTATCGGCCAGGTGCGTGTTCAATCCATCCGAGCACAAGACGAAGACATCGCCATCTTCCGCCTTTCCCTGGGCGATATCCAGCTCCAGGTCGTCGACCACCCCGATCGCGCGGGTGATGATGTTGCGGCGCGGCCAGTTCTGCGCCTCCTCTGATGTCACCAGTCCGCGCTTCAGCAGGGCGGCGACCTCGGTATGGTCCTCCGAGACCAGGCTGATCGCGCCGTTGCGAACGAGGTAGAGCCGGCTGTCGCCGGCCCAGACGCAGGCATAGGCTTCGCCGAAGACCAGCAGTGCCACGACGGTGGTGCCCAGCGACACCTGCTTCTCGACCGCATAGCGGCGCAGCGCCCGATTGGCTTGCCAGGTCCGCTCCTCGACCTGGGCGAGCAGGTCGGCGGCGGTTGCCGGCCGGCCGATGGTGGCCAACGCCTCGACCAGGGTGGCGCTGGCCAATTGACCGTCGGTCAGCCCGCCGACCCCGTCGGCGACCGCCCAGAGACCGATATCCGAGCGTGCGATGAAGGCATCCTGATTCTCCTCGCGCACGCAGCCGACATGACTGGCGGCGGCCGTCTCGGAGATCAGGGCGGGGTCCTCGGATGATCGACGCGCCGTCATGGTGTCACGCCCCCTGGTCGAAAGCTCCGGTCAGCATGGCTGCGAATGTCACCGACGACGGCAGGCCGCGCGCGTTCAACGCCATCGGCGCGAAGCCCTCGCCACCCACGGTCCACCAGACCGACATGGCCTCGACCGCCGCCACCTCGGCCTTGTGCTGGGCGTCGATCAACCGGTCGCCGAGCGAGGTCGCCTCGGGACCACCGCCGAAAAAAGTCTCGCCGGGCGCAGGCGGCGCAGGCGAGGCCAGCGCCTCGGGCGGTTCGATCGCCCGGAGGTCCGCCAGGAAGGCGTCGAAGTCGCAGTCCGGCTCGAGCGCTGTCAGCATCAGGTCTTCCAGTGCTTCGAGCGCGGCCGTCCGATTGTCCCGGCTCGGCGGAGCGAAGCGATGCTCCGGCGGCGCCGGCGCCAGCACCGTCAGGGGAAAATAGCGGCCGACGCCGTCGACGCTCGGCATCAGCGCGCCGACCAGGGAGGTGCCGAGCACGCTGGAGCCGCACCAGAAACGCCAGATCGGCGCCTTGACGAAGGCCACGTTCCAATCCGCGCCGAGCGACTGTCTGGTCTCGGCAATCGCCCCCTGCAGCCAGGTCTCCCACGGCCGCAGCACCGATGACGGCAGGTCGATCGCGACGAAATCGCGTTTGGCCGGCAGTTTTCCGAACACGCCATAGGACATGGTCCAGTCACCGTGCGCCGGGACAGCGGAATTCACGCAGCACCGTGGATGTCAGCGGATTGACCGGCGCGGCGACATTGATCGCATAGGCGATCTCGCGGCCACCGACCGGGAAGGTCGCGATCAGCGTCTCGCCGCTGCGCTGGACGGTGCCGGCCTCGAGCAGGCGGAACAGGCCCCAGGGACCTTCGCGCTGCAACGACACGCTGCGCCCGGTCGCCTGGTCCATGCCCATGATCCCCGCGGCCTTCTGCATGCCCGCCGGTCCCGGCCATTGCATCGGCGTCGGCGCATCCGGCGGCTTGGGCGGTTGCGGCGGCGGGAGTGGCGGCGGCCGTTGGCCGAACAAGACTTCCAGGCCCGAAGGCGCCGGCGCCGGCGGGGTCGGCGGCGGCGGCGCGTCCTTGGCCAGGATCGCACCGTTGACCTCGAGCCTTGCCGAGGCGACGCCCTGCGGCATCACCATGTTGCGGACGACGAAGGAAAAGCCGGCGCCCCCGGTGCGCATATAGGTTTCGCGGATCGCCGCGGCGCGTTGAAAGTCGCGCAGCAGCGCGACCGGCAATTGCCGCCCCACCGGATTGGTCTGGTTCCACGCCCAGTCGCGCCGGGTCGTATCGGCATAAGGCGCAAGATTGGCCGCGAAGAAGCGATCGATAATGCCGTTGGTACCGAACAGCCGCTCGAAATCCGCCAGCGATATCTCGGTGGTGGCACCGCGGGTGAACGGATAGCGGCCGGCGGTGGCGAGCCGGCACGGCTCGGCGACCTGTTCGACCAGCGCCTGATTGATCCGCGCCACCGTCGTGCCGGTCGCGTCGGAATCGAAGGAATTGGCGGCCGTCTGCATCATGGTCGAGAACGGCGGCGGCAGGCGCGTGGCATTGCCGCGCAGGGATTGCAGATGGGKGCGGAACATCTGCGTCGCGGCGGCCGTCTGGGCCGGGTCGGACATCGCCATCAGGGATTGATGGATATCGCTGAGGTTCTTGATCAGGTCGTCGATCGGCCGCCGGCCGCCCTGGGCCTCGACCACCACATGCATGGCCCGGAACGAGGCCTCGATTTCGGCGCCCGGAACCACACCGGCCGGAAAAGCGACGCGTGGCGGCGCGCTCGACGTCGGCGCGGCGCCCGCCGGCTTCGGCTTTTCGCGGGTCAGCTGGGTTTCCTCGCGGATCGATTCGAACAGCGCGATCAGCGGCGAGGTGGCGCGCGCGGCGGCATCCAGCGTCACGTAGCCCGGGCGGTCGGCGGTCAGCGACTTGATGCGCAGGCTTCTGAGCGCCGTATCCCAGGACCGGCCGAATTCTCGTCCGTAGCGCTCGAGCAGCGCCGGCTCCAGCTGGTCGAATTGCCGTTGCAGCGCCTGCTGGTCGGCGACCTCGCCCATCAGGCCGCGCTCGCGCTCGACCTGCGCACGGACATCGGCGAGCCGGCCGAGAAAGGCCTCGTGAAAGCCGTCATAGGTGAACAGGAAAGGCACCCGGACCGCGTCGAGATCTTCTCCGACCCGCGCCTCGAACACCCGCGCGGCATCCTGGCCACCCTTGGCCCGGGCGGTCCAGTCGCGGTTGCGCTGCTGGGCGGCGGAGGCACGAATGAGTTCGAAGGCCCGGTCGATGACCCCCATCCTGCCGAGCGTGCGCTGCGTCTCCAGGATCAGCGCCTCGTCGAGCGCCACGGCGCGGGTATCGGTCGGCGGATCGAAGTCCATCAGCGCGTCGAGATGCTCGCCGAGCGCGCGGCGGCCATCGGCATTGGCGGCGCCGCGGAACTGGTTCTGCTCCCAGTCGCCGCGCAGGAACGACCGGACCTGGTCCTTGGCCAGCGGCTCCCGGCCGCCCAGCATCAGGTAGATCGGCAGGGCCTGATAGGCATAGGCCGCGTCCTGCTGCCGGCCGCGCAACTCGGTCTCCAGCCGATACAGGAGGCGCGGCCGGAAATGCCGTTCCAGCCCGGCCTGATAGGTGCTCTCGGCGGCCGAGTTGAGCCGCGGCCGCTGGCTCAGCCCGAAGGTCTCCGGCAGCGGTGTCGCCATGTCGCGCTCGGCGAACCCGGCCGGCATATGGCGCAGATGGTGCAGGTGCCGGAGCGGCCGGCTGAGGTCGCCATCGGCAATCGTCGTCTCGGCGCTGACATCCTCGCCGATCAGCCGATAGCGGCTGGAGCTCTGGAATGTCTGCTCGATCAGGTCGCTATTGCGCTGATAGCTGAGCCACCAGGCCCCGAACAGGCCGGCGCAGACAAGCGCGATCGCCGCGAAACCGAAGCCGCGCAGCGCCGTGTTGCGCCGGACCACCGCCCGGTTGGTCGAAACCCAGCCGGCCTCGCCGACAATCACCTTGGTGATGAGGTCGGTGAGGAAATAGCTCTTGCCGATACCGGAATAGCCGCTTGCCGCCAGTTGCTGCGCGCCGAACGAGCGGCTGAGCGCGCCGATCAGCCGGTCGATCGGGGTCCCCAGCTGGGTGCCCGAGGTGAAATAGAAGCCGCGCAGCGTCGCATTGGCATGATAGCGCGTCGGTTCGAAGATGCGGCCGAGGAAGTTGACGATCGCCTCCTTGCTCGCCGCCATCTGGCTCGGGAAGCTCAACACCTGCACCTTCGAGACCGGCGTCGGTTCATCCTGCAGCCGATCGACCAGTTCGAGGTTCAACCGCTCGATCAGCAGGTCGAACTCATCCGGCACCTCGCCGACCTTGTTGAGCGTCTTGTCGTCGGTCTGGAACGTCGTGCCCCAGACGACCTTGCGTCCGGCCTCGTTCAAATGGCCGAAGAACTCGACGAAACCGGCGACCAGGTCCGCCTTGGTGAACATCGCATAGACGGGAAAGTCGACCTTGAGATGGTCGTGCAGCTCGATCAGGCGGGCGCGAATCGCCTCGGCATGGGCTCTTGTCATCTCCGGCCCGCCGGTCACCAGATCTTCCAGGCTGATGCAGACGATGACGCCGTTGATCGGCTGCTTGGGGCGGTTCTCCTTGAGCAGTTCGAGGAATGACAGCCAGCTCTTCTGGTCGCCCTTCTGTTCCGAATCCTGGGTGGTGTAGCGGCCGGCCGTATCGATCAGCACCGCGTCCTCGGTGAACCACCAGTCGCAATAGCGGGTGCCGCCGACGCCGGCGACGGCCGCCGGCGTCATGCCGCGCGCCAGCGGGAATTTCAGCCCGGCATTGATCAGCGCGGTGGTCTTGCCCGATCCCGGCGGCCCGATGATCATGTACCAGGGCAGGTCGTAGAGGTAATCGCCCTTCGCGCCCGACGCCTTGCGCAGCGTCTGCAAAGCATCCTTCATCTTGTCGGCGAGCACTTCGCCGTCGCCAGCCGGCTCGGCTTCGCCAAGCCCCTGCCCTTCCAGGCTCTTGGCCAGCAGCGCCTCCGCCTTGCGACGGCGAAGCACGGTGACGACGATGGCGGTGAGCAGCACGAGGCCGATCAGCCCGACGACGGCGGCGCGGACCCAGAGCGGGTCGAGCGGCCGGACATTGGCGACCGCCACCAGCGGACCGACGAACCAGACCAGCGCGGCGAGCGCCAGCCCCCCGATCGCGTAGCAGACGAGCAACAGCCAGATCTTCATCTTCATCGCCTGCCGTCCCCCGGTCGGCCTACCGGCACGATGTCACCGCGCGGTCGCGCGGGATCACCAGCTCGACACGCCGGTTGCGGGCTCTGCCTTCATTGGTGTCGTTGGAACCGATCGGCTGGTCGGCGCCCTTGCCGTCGACCTCGACGCGCTGCGGCTGGGTCAGGCCGGGCCGGATCAGATTGGCGACCGCCTGGGCGCGTTCGACCGACAAGTGCCAGTTCGATGGGAAGCGTGCCGTGGCGATGCGCGTGCTGTCGGAATGGCCGATGACCTTGATGGCGCCGCTCTGGCGCTCCAGGACCGCACCGATCTTGCTGGCGACCGGGCGGAAGCTGTCGAGCACGGTTGCCTGACCCGACTCGAAGGAGGCGAAGGCACCGACCCTGAGGATCACCGAATTGGCGGATTCGACCACGCTCACCTTGTCCGTGCTGATCTCGGCGGCCAGCGCCGCGCGGATGCAATCGAGCTGGGTCGAGGTGGGCGGCGGCGGCGGCGGTTGCACCGGCGCCCGGCGCAGCAGGGCGATGGTCTCGGTCGGCACCAGCCGGCGCACCTCGGTCGCCACCGTATCCGCCGATCCGGCCAGCAGAAGCCGCAGCGTGATATAGGTGACGCCGAGGACAGCGGCGGCAACCGCCGCGACCGACCAGAGCGGCACGCGAAACGTGGCTGCCGCCGGCGGGATGTCCTGGCCGCGCCAATGCGGCGACAGGTCGAGATCGGTTCGCGGCCGGACCCGCCTCAGCGTCTCGTAGAGATTGCGCTGGAGCGTCTGCAGCGCCGCCGCGCCACCGCCGGAGGTCCGGTGGATGCCCTGGAAACCGACGGCGAGGCAGGCATACATCAGCTCGAGCAGGTCGTAGTTCCTGAGCGGATCCTGCTTGGCCTTGTCGAGCTTTTCAAAGAACCTGACGCCGCCTACGCGCTCGCCGAAAAACCGCGACAGCATGCTGTATTGGGTCCAGATCGGCCGGTCCTCGGACGGGATGTTCTGGACGATGTCGTCGGCCGTGGCGCAGAGCGCATATTTGGCGTCGGTCGCCTGTTCGGCGCTGGCCCCATGCGCCAGGACATCCTTCTCGAAGCCGTCGATCGCGTCGGCGACCTGATCCATCAGGTCGGCGAAGCGCGCATGCATCAGCGAGGCGCGCAGCCGGCCGAGCAGCAGAAGCAGCGGACAGGCGGCTTCGAGCAGGATGTTGTCGTTCGGCGCGATCGGCACGTCGCGCTTCAGCAGCATGACCTGGCCCGGCTGCTGCGGCTCGGCGCCGCGGCGCGGCGCGGGCTGCGCCATGGGCTCCGGCGCCGCACCGCGGCCGGTGGTCCAGTCATCCTCCACCGCCGGCGGCGCGGGACTGCCCGCCGGCGGCGGCTGCGGTGCTTGCGGTTGGGGGGGCTGAGGCTGGGCCCGACGGCCTCCGGGGTTCGGCTGCACGATGGTGCGGTCGCTGCGGCCGAACGGATCGAAGGGTGGGCCCTTGTCGGTCACGGACGATCTCCCAGGATCGCCCAGAACTCCAGTTCCAGGTCCGGCCAGGTGCCGGAGAAATGGAAGCCGACCGCGCTGGCGGTCGAGAATTCGGGCCAGAGCGGCGAGGTCCGGTCAAGCAGGAAATAGACATGGTCCGCCATGGCCCGGATCTGCGGCGGCGGTGTCGGCAGGTGGATCAGCGGCACGCCCGGCAGGTGGGCATGCACGATCTCGTTCATCTTGGTGTTCGGGCCGACCTTGAACAGTTGCGGGAACTCGTTCTGGATCTCGGTCAGCGGCCGGCGCGCCGAAACTTCCAGCACCAGATTGGCGTTGCGGAACAACGACCGGTCCTTGATGGTCGAGACGAAGGCATTGGCCGCCCGCTCGACGATCTCCAGGCGGATCGCCCGGCGCCCGTAGCGGATGCTCAGATATTCCTGGATGTCGCGCACGACAGGCGCGAAGGTATTTTCCAGGTCGTCGTGGTCATAGGCGGGATACTCGTTGGTGCGGCGCTCGGGCGACGCGAAGGTCGCGAGTTCGCCGACGAAATGCAGCAATTCGACATAAAGCCGCTCGGGATGGGCAAAGCGGGTCATCCTGAGATGTTTGAGCGCCGCCAGGTGCCGGTTGAGCAGTTGCAGGACGAAATAGTCGACCGTCTGCAGACCGCCGCCGGCGGTCGGGTCGGCGGCGTAGCGCGCCAGTTCCTCCAGCTTGTTGTCCATCCAGCCGATGATCCGGTCCATCCAGCCGTCGACGGTCGGATGGGCGTTGCAGATCAGCAGCGGCGGAACATAGCGGTCGTCGAAGATGATCGCCTTGTCGCGGATCTCCAGCACGCGGGCGACGCCAAGCGACACGTAACCCGGTTTCTGGGTCTTGCGGACATCGAAGCTGAGCCGCGGAAAGGCAATGTCGATCTCCTCCTCGATGCGCAGCGAGGAATTCGAATCGATGATCGTCTGGGTCGCTGTGACGAACCGGCTGCCGGTCTCCGAACTGCCGCCATCGACCTCCCGGGTGTTCGGCGCGATCACCGGCAGCGACAGCCAGACGGTGCTCTTGCCGGCGTTTTCGGGAATCTCGATCGGCGCCGGAAGCGGCCCGTCCATCGGCAGGTCGAACGGCGTGCCGTCGGGCATGATGCCGGTCGCCCGGCGCAATGCGAAGCGGCTCTGCTGGGCGAGATCGCGGTCGATCTCGACCTCGGCGAACCCCCAGGGATAAGGCGTGATGTGACGCGCGCGCGTTTCCACCAGGCGCTCGAGATAGCGATCGCCTTGCTGCATGTGGTGGGGCCGCAGGAACAGACCCTCGGACCACGCGACTTTCCCGAACCACGACATGAACAATCCATATGTTCTATCGCGCAGCGATTGAGGCCTCAAAGATCGTAGCGCGGCATTCCAAGGATGAGAAGAGGCGGCACGATTGGTCTCGTCTTCGGCGAAGACTGAGCGGAGTGTAGCGCGGCATTATTTCCAAGAGACTTCTTGTCGGCAAACCATGGCGGCGGTGATCCGATCGCGCTGTGTGCTGCCGCACATCGCTGGCGCGGCAGATCGATCACGAGCCCTCGGCGCGGCCACCGGGGACCACGCCCAGCTTCTCGATCTCGCTGCGGATGAGTTCGGGTTTCGGGATGAGCAAGGCGCCGCGTTCGCGCTGGATCAGGCCGAGATGGTCGAGATCGTTCAGCTCACGCGACACGGCCTCGCGGCGCGCGCCGATGCGCGCGGCGAGATCCGACTGGATCGGCGGCGGGCTGACGATGAGCCCCTGGCCGGAGCGCGCCGGCCGGGCGAGCCGCAGCAATTCGCTCAGCAGCCTCAGCCGCACCGACAGGATCGTATGCTCGAGCAGCTTCATGTTGCCGAGGCGCACCCGCGCGGTCAGCATGCGCATCAGCCTCAGACCGACCGGCGGCGATCCGAGCACGATATCGAGGAACACCGCCGCCGGAATCCGGCAGACCTGGGTCCGGACCAGGGCGGTGACGTTGGCGCCGCGCCTCAACCCGTCGATGGCCGCCATTTCGCCGATGATGGTGCCGCCCTCGAAGTCGCCGAGGATCAGCTCGTGGCCGAGATTGGTGCGCATCAAGACCCTGACCGAGCCGCGGATGACGACGAAGACATCGTCGCTCTCATCGTCGAAATCCATCACCAGGGCGCCCGGCTTGAACTCGATCCAGCGCACCCGCGTCTCGTTGCGGGCGACGATGGCCGGTTCGGCCCCGGCGAAAAAGGCGAGATCGGTCAATTGGTGGGCCGGCGCGGCGCCCGCGGTTCTGGGTGGCGGCTGGCCGCTGTTCCCAGCCGGTGCCGGCGCTCGTCCGGCATGATCAGATTGCGACATGGCGATCCTCTCCCGGCGCAGCTTGCCCGAAGGTAAGCTATGAGATCAAGCCCGCAAGCGACGAACCCGCAGGACCGTCTCCGCACCGGCAGCATGGGCTGCGCCAGCGCTCGCGTCGAGTGTGGCGAAACCTGATCAGCGCGCGCGGACAATGTCGCGGCGATGCCCGGGCGGAGCCGGCGATCGCCCGCCGGTCTATGTCCGCGACAGCTGTTCGACCAGCAGCGGTAGATCGCCGGCGGCGTGACGAACATAACCGGGCAGATTTTCCGCAACCTCGGCCGCGGCCGCCAGGATCGCGTGGACGGTCGGGTTGGGCGGCCGGGTGACGGCCGTCACCGCGCTCCACCAGAACGGAATGGCGGTGTCGAGCCTGCGCACCACCAGCCCGGTTACCGGTACGCCGATCGCCGTTACCGGGTCGACCAGCGCAATGCCCAAACCGGCACGGGCCGCCATCATGGCGTTGAGCGAGGCATTGGTGGCCAGCAGCGTCGCCGGCGCGACACAGGCCTTGGCGAAGGCCTGGTCGATCCGCCGTCTGAGCCGGGTCAGGCTCGCAGTGGTGATGATCGGCTCGCCCGCCAGCGCCCGCAAGGCGATCGTCTCATCACGGGCCAGCGGATGATCCTCGGCCATGACCGCCACGCAATGCGCTTCGGCGAGCCAATGGACGTCCAGCCCGCGCCGTTCGATCGGCAGGCTGGCGAAGCCGAGGTCGGCGGTCCGGTCGAGCACCGAGCGCACCACCTCTTCGGCGGCCGCCGCCTGCAGGCCGATCTCGTGCGGCCTGGACGCCGCCGGCAAGCGGGCCAGGGCTTGCGGCAGGAGCCCCGCCGCCAGCGCCGGGATCGCGGCGACCTCGACCCGCAGGGCCTCGCCCCGGGCGATCGCCTCGGCCCGCGACTGGATGTTGCGCATTCCGGCGAGCGAGCGCTCGACCTCCTGGTGGAATTGCAGCGCCTTTTCGGTCGGCACCAGCCGCAGCCCGCTCCGGTCGAACAGCTCGAATTTCAGCTCGGTCTCGAGATCCTGGATCAGGCGCGTCACGGCCGGCTGCGAGCGCCCGACCAGACGCGCACCGCCGGTAATGCTGCCGACCGACATGACGGCCGCGAAGGCTTCGAGCTGACGGAGATTCATGATCTCCTATCTGCATCCGTTTTCTGCATCAGACAAGACCTCTAATGTTTTTTTGACATGGACATGCTACCCCCTCCTCGCTAGCTTCGACGTCATGAGCGCCCTAGCAATGCCCACACCCTCGCCCGCGACACCGGCCGACGCGGCCCCCCGGCCCGACGCCGCCGGCCTCGCCGCGCTCGAGGCAAGGCTCGGCTACGACCTGTCCTGCCTCAACGTGCCACCGCAGAACTGGGTGCCGCCGACATCGGCGCCCGATGGTTCCCCGGCGAGCGACGTCGTGGTGATCGGGGCCGGCATGTCCGGGCTCGCCGCCGGCTTCGCGCTGATCCGCTCGGGGGTTCGCAACATCAGGATTCTCGATCGCAGCCCGGCCGGGCGCGAGGGGCCGTGGATCACCTTCGCGCGGATGGAGACCTTGCGCTCGCCCAAGGAACTGCTTGGCCCGGCGCTCGGCCTGCCCTCGCTGACCTTCCGGGCCTGGTACGAAGCTCGCTTCGGCGAGGCGGCATGGTCCGAGCTGTTTCGCATCCCGCGCCCGCTCTGGATGGACTATCTCGCCTGGTATCGCCAGGTGATCGGCCTGCCGGTCGAAAACGGCATCGAGGTCACCGGAATCGTCCCGGAGGCCGGCCTCATCCGGCTCGATCTCGCCCAGGGTCCGGCGATCTTCACCCGCAAGGTCGTGCTCGCGACCGGCCGCGCCGGTCTCGGCCGCGCCTTCGTGCCGGGTTTCGTCGACGGCGTGTCTCCGGCGCTCTGGGCCCATTCCTCCGACGATATCGATTTCGAGGCCCTGCGTGGCCGGCGCGTGACGGTGATCGGCGGCGGCGCCTCGGCCATGGACAATGCGGCGGAAGCTCTCGAACACGGCGCGGCAAGCGTCCGGGTTCTGGTCCGGCGCGCCGAGATGCCACGGATCAACAAGCTCATGGGTATCGGCAGCCAGGGCTTCACGCTCGGCTACCCCTTGCTTTCCGACGCCTGGCGCTGGCGCTTCATGCATTATGCCGAGCGGATGCAGACGCCGGCGCCGCGCAACTCCACCCAGCGCGTCAGCCGGCATCCCAATGCGAGCTTCCATCTCAATTCCGGCCTGGTCGCGCTGGCTGAGGTCGCCGGCGCGCTGCGTCTCGAAACGGCCAAGGGCCGGATCTTCGAGACGGATTTCCTGATCCTCGGCACCGGCTTCACCATCGAGATCGGCGAGCGCCCGGAACTTTCAGCCTTTGCCTCGGCGATCGCCACCTGGGCCGATCGCTACACGCCGCCGCCGGACCTCGCCAGCGCCGAACTGGCGAGCTTTCCCTACCTGTCGCCGCATTTCGCTTTCGAGGAACGGGTCGCCGGTGCGGCGCCCTGCCTGCGTGACATTCACTGCTTCAACCATGCCGCGACGCTCAGCCTGGGCAAGGTCAGCGGCGACATTCCGAAGATCAGCGACGGAGCGACATGGCTTGCCGAGGCGATAGCGGGCGAACTGTTCTGCCGGGATATCGAACGTCATTGGGACCGGCTCGTCGCTTATGACAAGCCCGAGCTCCTGGGCGACGAATGGACCGATGCCGAGGAACCGGCCGAACCGTGACCGAACGCGCCGCGGCCGACCCGCCAATCCACGATGCCCATCAGGGAGGTGACACATGAATGCAGAGGCCGAAGGCCCTGATCTGATCGACCGGCTGGCCGGGATCGCGCAAGCCTCGCCGCTGGCGCTCCTCCGCCAGCAGCGCCCGGACATCCGCGCGCATATGCAAGGCGCCTATGATGCGCTCGTCAATCCGCCCGACGCCGGCCATGTCAGCCATGCCGAGCGTGCGGCCATCGCGCTGCGCGTCGCCCGCATCGAGCGCGACGAGACTTTCGCCGCGCATTTCCGCGCGGTGCTCGACGCCGCCGGAGCCCAAGACCTCGTCGCAGCCGTGGAAGGTGCGGCGCCCGGCAACCCGCGCCTGGATGCGCTGCTCGCCTTCGCCGATCTGGTCACCAGCGAGCCGGACCGGGCCGACGGCCAGGAAATGGCGCGACTTCGCGGCTTCGGGCTCGACGCGCGCGACATTGTCGCGGTCACCCAGCTGGTCGCCTTCATGACCTATGAAACCCGCGTCCTCGCCGGCCTGCGGATCCTCAAGCAGGAGGCAGCCCGATGAAGCGCTTTACCCTCGCTCCGGTCGAATGGGACCCGCGCCTGCCGCCGCTCGAGGAGAGCCAGGCGACCACCGAGCAGATCGCCGCTCTCGACGCCGCTCCGGCGAACCAGCGCCATTCGCCCTATCTTCTGACGCTCGCCCACGATCCGGGATCACTCGTCCACCGCGGCGCGCTGTTCAAGAGCGTGATGTATGCGCCGCGCGGCCTTCCGCGCGCCGAACGCGAGCTGGCCACTGCCATCGTCTCGATCGTCAACGGCTGCGTCTACTGCACCTCGGTACATGCGCGGCGCTATGCCGAACTCACCAAGAAGCCCGAGGTCATGCAACGGCTGTTCGACGAGGGGCTCGCCGCCTCGTTCGACCCACGCCAGGACGCCATCATCGCCTTCAGCGCGAAACTGACCGAAGACCCGACGGCCATGACCGCCGCCGACCTTGCGCCTTTGCGGGCGGCCGGCCTCGGTGACCTGGAGATCCTGGATCTCATCCATTCGATCGCCATGTTCGCCAATGCCAACCGGCTGATGCAGGCGCTCGGCGACCCGGTCATGCCGCCGGACGAGCCGGTGGCCGGCGCGCCCTGACGCGGCAGGCCACGTCACGGCGGGACCGGGCTGCCGGTCCCCGCGGCTCCTAATCCTGGCGTGGCCGCGGCAGGCTCATGCCCAGTTCCTCGCCGACCCGCAGGAACCGCATCGGGTCGTTCGAGGTGCCGCGCAGGCGCGTTTCATAGTGCAGATGCGCGCCGGTCGAGCGTCCGGTCGAGCCGACCAGCCCGACCCGCGCGCCCACCGCCACCGGCTGTCCCTGGGTGACCAGGATTTCCGACAGGTGGGCATAGCGGGTCACCAGGCCGTTGCCGTGGTCGACCTGGACCAGGTTGCCATAACCGCCACCCCAACCGGCCGACAGCACCACCCCGCCGGCGGTCGCGAAGACCGGCGTTCCAGCGGCCGCCGCGAAATCCTGGCCGGCATGCATCCGGGCGGTGCCCAGGAAGGGATCGGAGCGGGGGCCGAAACGACTGGAGACACGGCTCTCGGGTCCCACCGGGCGGCGCAGCGGCAGCGTCTCGATGGTCGGCGCCAGGCGCCGGATGGTCGCGACATTCTGGCGAATTTCGGTGATCGCAAGCCCGAACGGGCCGGCATCCTCCGGACCACGCCGCGCCGCCACGGCGACCGCGGCGGCGGCCCGGTTGCGGGCCGGTTCGACGATATCGGTGAGCTCGCGGCCGGCGACGTCGACGGCCTGGCGCAGCAGGCTGGCACGCGCCTGGGTCGCCGCGCCCATCGCCTGGACCGCGCGGACCTGATCCGTCTCGAGCCGCTTGATCCGCCGGTCGAGCAGTTCGACCACCTGCGACACGTCGCGTTCGGCCAGCATCATGCCACCCGGCAGCAGCGGCCGGCCGGGCGCCTCGACGACCGCCCTCGCCTGGCCGAGCCGCGGCATGTCGGCCTCGCCATGCTGGGCTTCGGGGGGCGGCAGCTCGGCCGGCTCGGCATCCGGGTCGAGATTGACCTCCGTATCCGGCTCTTCCGCCAGCGGCAGCAGCGAGCGCGTCCGCTCCCTCAAGGCGCTGGGGCGGGAAGCCGGAACCGGGACGGCATCGGCGCCGCCGGCGCGGCCGAGCCCGGCGCTCAGCGCCGCGATCGGCGCTCCGCCGATTTGCTCGGTCAGCCGGACAAAGGCGGATTGGCGCGTTTCGATCTGACTTTGCCGTCGGGCAAGATCGACCAGCCGCCCCTCGACGCCGGTACGGTCCAGGCTCATCCGGTCGAGATCGCGCTGAGCCCGGCTCGCCTCGGCCTTCGCGGCGGTCAAGGCCCTGCGATATTCCACCACCTGCTGTTCGTGCAGATCCTGCAGTTGCGAGGTCCGGGCAACCGCGCTTGCCGCCAGCTTATTGCCGGCGAACAACAAGTAAGTCATGCCGGCGCCCCAGGCGGCGACCAGGCCGAACACGAAGATGATGACAAATATCGTGCCGTTGCCGACTGAAAATTCACGAACCGACGAAACATTTCGCGGGCCCGCAAGATTGCTCGGGCGGCTGCGTGAAGCGGAACCTGGAGAACCGGCCTTCCACATGGGAGTTTTCAGCGGTTGAGGGTCAACTTTACTAAAAAAATTAGGTCTCGATGCCCAGACTGTCAATTTCGGGCAAGAGGCGACTGGCCTTGCCCTTCCTGCGTCGCGCTGGCACCGCCGCTCGCGTCGCCATTTGCGTCACGCCGGCAGCATCTCTGCGCTGCATGTCATAGCGCCACTCAACTCTGCGTCATGTGCGCCAGCGCACGGACCATGCCGATGAGTTGAGCGAGCAATCGTTGACGCTCTCCAAGCATTGGTTCATCGTCGTGACACTTTTCATTGTGATGACAGCGCGACCGACCTTTTCCGCACGGCCAACAACGTGGCGAGGCGAGAAATGATAGCACAATGTGACAATTTGCGTGCGATCACGCGTTGCTTTGCCCGGGTGGCCCTGACCGCGGCCGCGGTCGTCCTGACGTCTTTCCTGATGATTCAGGGCGCCGTGGCGCAGACCGCCGGCAAACGCGTCGCCCTGGTCATCGGCAATTCCGAATATGCTCACCTGCCGAAACTCAGAAACCCGACCAACGACGTGCGCGAGGTGGTGGCGGTTCTCCGCTCCGCCCAGTTCGAGGTGATCTATGGCCGGGACCTGACCCGCATCCAGTTCGAGGAATTGACCAAGACATTCCTGCGCTCGGTCGAAAACGCCGATGTCAGCCTCGTCTATTATTCCGGCCACGGCGTCCAGATCGCCGGCCACAACTACCTGATCCCGGTCGATGCCCGGCTGTCGACGCCTTATGACGTCGAAATCGAAGCCGTCATGATCGACAATATCTACAATTACATTCGCGAAAACTCGAAGATGCAGCTGGTTTTCCTCGATGCCTGCCGGGACAATCCGTTCAGGATCGAGCAATACTGGATCGCCGACCGGTTGGAGCGCGCCACGGGCAATCAAGGCCTGGCGCGCCCGGCCAGCGCCGCCTCGCCGTCGCGGGCGCTGTCGGGCAATGGCAGCCTGTTCGCCTTCTCGACCGAACCCGGACGCGTCGCCTATGATGGCAGCGGCGATCTCAGCCACTATACCCAAGCCTTCGTGCGCCGGGCCCTGACCCCCAACCTCGAGGTCAGGCAGATGCTGACCCAGGTTCGCCGGGACGTCATCACCGCCACCAATGGCCAGCAGATCCCCTGGGAGAACTCGTCGCTGGTCGACGACTTCTTCATGTTGCGCCTGCCCGGCGCGCCGACGACCGCGGCGATCCATCGGCTGAACGTGGTTGCCGGAGCCACGCCAGCGCCCGTCGACCTGCCGACGCCGCGCAGCCCGTCCGGCGCGCCGCTCACCGTCGCCTTCGACCGCGCTCCCGAAACCGGCCGGCTGCTGGTCGACGGACGCCCGGTCGAACCGGGCCGGCCGATCCAGATCGCCCAGCTCGCGCATCTGACCTTCGATCCCGGGACCGCGGCCGCGGGTCACGTCGAGCTTTTGACCTATGCCGTGTCCGATCCCTGGAAGCAGTCGAGCCAGGGCGCCATCGCGGTGTCGGTGACCGAAGCCGCCCAGATGGCGCGCTCGTCCACCCGTGTCGCCCAGCAGGCCCGCCCCGCGCCGGCGGCGCCGCGCCATCAGGAGGCCCATGCCTATGTCGGCCTGCTGCAGCGCTCGGCCCCCGAAACCCCGATCGGCGTCGGGCCGGTGCCGCTGCGCCTGCCCGAACCGCGCGGCATTGCCAGCGGCGAGGTGCTCAACGTCACCTTCAACGAGGTACCGGCGACCGGCATGCTGCGCGCCGGCGAGCGTGTCGTCGAAGCCGGCTCGACCTTGCCGCTCGGCGAGATCACCAGCCTGACCTTCGAGCCGCAGATCGGCACCCAGGGCCAGGCGCAGGCCTTTCGTCTGACCCTCGACACCGGCGACCGTCGCACCGCCTCGGGCTTTGCGGCACGCCCGGTCGTCCATCCCTGCGATGCGGCCGCGGCCGAACCCTTCGACCTTCAGGGCGTCGCGCCGGGACGGCTGCCCAATGAGATCGACCCGCCGGCGGCGCTGAAAGCCTGCGCCGAGGCCATCAGGCAATATCCCGCGATCGCCCGGTTCGAGTTCCAGCTCGGCCGCGCCCACCTGGCCGCGCGAGCTGTCGCCGAGGGCTGGCGCCATGTCGAGGCGGCGGCCGATCGTGGTCATGTCCGCGCGCTCTATCAGATCGGCTATCTCAATCGGCTGGGTGTCGGCCGGCCAGCCTCCGAAACCACCGCCGTGGAAATGTTCAAGCGCGGCGCCGATCGCGGCGATCCCTACAGCATCTACGACTACGGCAAGGCCCTGTTCTATGGCCGCGGCGTGGACAAGGACGTCTCGAACGGGCTGACCATGATGCTGCGCGCGGCCGATCTCGGCCACACCTATGCGATGAACGAGCTCGGCTACATCTTCACCTCGGGCTCGGGAATGGCGGCCGATACCGAACGCGGCATGCGCTTCTATCAGGCCGGCGTCGAACGGCGCGACATCTACTCGTTCAACAATGTCGGCATCGCCTATCTGCGCGGCACCGGCGTCCAGCGCGACCCGAAGAAGGCCATGGACTATTTCGTCCGGGCCGCCGCCGGCGGCCACCCCTATGCCCCGACCAATGTCGCGCGCCTCTATCGCGACGGCGCCGGCGTGCCGCGCAACGAGGCGCTCGCCGCCACCTGGTTCGAGCGCGGCGCCGAGCGTGGCGACTATTGGGGCGCCTACGACCGAGGCCGGCTGGCGCTGCAAGGCCAGGGGCGCCTGCGCAACCCTGTCGATGCCGGCTACTATTTCGCGCTTGCCACTGCCCTCAATCGCCCGGGTGTCGGCGATCCCGACAACAATGCGCGCCAGCTTCTCCAGCGCCTCTCCGACGATGACAAGCGCAAGGTCGAACAGCGGCTGCTGCGCCAGTTGAACGGCGCCGACGCGGCCACGGCTGGCGCCACCTCGCTCGACGACCGCCTCGTCGCCCTGGCCCGGAGAGGCTGGGAGCAACGCAATCCACGCATCGATCTGTTCTGAGACGAACAGGCGGCCCTATCACCCGATAACGGAGGCAATGATGTTGAACCTGCGCAAGACAACCGCTGCCGCATGCATCCTGGCGGCAGGCGTCGCCCTCACCGGCTGCGTCAGCGAACGGACCGAATGGGTCGATGGCCCGCCGACCCGGGTCGGCCGGACCTATTACCGCGAGGCCCCGGCACGCTATGTCGAACAACCCCGCGTCTATCGCGAGCGGCAGGTGCGCTATGTCGAGGAGCCGCGCGTCTACCGCGAGCGGCCGGCGCGAACGGCCGAGCAACCCCGACGCGTCAGAGAAGTGCAGCAGACGACCCAGCGCCCGGCACCTCGGCAGGCCCCGGCGACGGCGCCTCGCGACGCCTATATTCCCGACGGGGCCGGAACCGGCGGGGGCGGCGGCGGCGGCGGTGGAGGGGGCGGCGGCGGAGGCGGCTGGTCGGACCGGCGCCTGAAGCGCAATATCGAGCGGCTCGGCACGTCGCCGAGCGGCCTGCCGATCTACGCCTTCGACTATGTCTGGGGCGGGCCGCGCTATGTCGGCGTCATGGCGCAGGACCTCTTGCGCCTGCGACCCGAGGCTGTGATCGCCACCGGCAGCGGCTACCTGATGGTCGATTACGCCATGATCGACGTCCGCATGGCCACCTATGAGCAATGGCTGGCGGCGCAGGTTCCGGCCTGAACCGCGACAAGCCGGCCGGCCAACCGCGCGGGCCGGCGTCCACGCTTTGAGGAGACCGTCCGAATGGGCCTTCCCGCGGCACGGCTGACGGACATGCACATCTGCCCGATGGTGGCGCCGGCCGCGACGCCGATCGTCGCCGTCGGCGCGCTCAACGTGCTGATCGGCGGCCTGCCGGCCGCACGCGTGACCGATGTCTGCGTCTGCGTGCCGGTTCCGGATCCGATCATCAAGGGCTCGACCTCGGTCCTGATCGGCGGCCTTCCGGCCGCGCGCATGGCCGATCTGACGCTAGCCGGCGGCGTCATCCTCACCGGCTGCTTCACCGTCCTGATCGGCGGCTGACGCGCTCGGGTCAGGTGCTCAGCACCGTGAAGCGGATCGCACCGGTCGCGTCCTGCGCCGGGTCGAAGCCGGCGCCGATGGCGCCCAGGCCATGCAGGATCAATTCCTGGCGCTTCAGCATGATCGTCGGCTCGTCGGCGAACGCCACCGAGGTGCCGTTGGTGCTGTGATCGATCAGCACCCACAGGTCGCCGCGGAACTCGATGGTCGCGTGATCCCGCGAGGCCCGCGGCTCGGCGATGACGATGGTATTGCCGTCGCTGCGGCCGATGGTGATCCGTTCGCTGCCGTCGAGCGAGGTCCAGCGCCGGTCCGCATAGGCGAGCCCCAGGCGCCGGCCGCCCAGTCCGGGTACGCCCAGCCGGTCGGTCACCACCGTCACGGTGGAGCCCGGATTGGCGTCCCACAGCAGCTCGGCAATGGCGCGCGGCGGCGTCACGCCTTTGATCGCGATGGTTCCGAGCCGTCGCATCATGCGCCGCTGCACCGATGACAGCCGGCCGGCCAGCGCCATGTCCATGATGATTTCGCCGCCGCTGGCGACGCCGGCCAGCCGCGATGCGATATTGACCGTGTCGCCGAAAAAATCGCCGGCATCGGCAATGACCGGCCCGGCATGAATGCCGATCCTGAGCCGGGTCGCCTCGTCATCAGGCACCGGACGATCGATAATTCGTGCGTTCAGGCGGCGTTGGGCGGCAATCGCCGCGTCGCAGGCCGCCGGCAGGCCGTCGAACACCGCCATGACGCCGTCGCCGATCGATTTGACGACCTGGCCGCCGGCCTCCTCGACCGCCAGACGGATTTCGCCGAGGCAGGCCTCCACCGCGTCATGCGCGACGGGGTCGGACAGGCGGCGGAACAGCCGCACGCTGCCTTCCACGTCGGCAAACAGAATTCCCCGGTCGGTCCGGCTCTGGCTCATCCCATGCATCCCAATGACGCGCCGGCCGCGACACCCGGCCGCGTGGTGCGTTATGATTTGGGCGCGCCGAACTTGAGTGGCGCGAGGCCTCGGCGTCAAGTCTCGTCGCGAGGGCCGGGCCGCCCCCGCTCAGCCGTCACGGCGCGCATCCGCACATTTCGGCGCGTTTCCGCGGTCGGCCCCCCCCCGGGCGTCGCGCCGTGTTATGCTCACGCTTGGCCGCCGGACGCCTTGGGGTCACGAAGACCGCCGGCCCGGCGATCGTTTCGGCCAGGCCCGGTTGCGCGCTGCGTCGCCGGCCGATGCCGAGGGCGAGGGACGCGAAATGTTCAGGGATCGCCGGGAAGCGGGCCACCTGCTCGCGGTCCGATTGGCCGCGACCGCGCTCATCCAGCCCGTGGTCCTCGCCCTGCCGCGCGGCGGCGTGCCCGTGGCGGCCGAAATCGCCATGGCGCTCGGCGCTCCCCTGGATCTCGTGCTGGTCCGCAAGATCGGTGCTCCCGCCCAGCCCGAGCTGGCGCTCGGCGCCGTCGTCGAGGGCGCCGAGACCGACATGATGCTGGACGATGCCTTGATGCATCGCCTGGGCGTCGGCCTGGCGGCGGCGCAGCACCTCGTGGCGCGGGCCCTGGCCGAGCTCGGGCAGCGTGAAGACTTTTATCGCGCCTGCCGGCAACCCCTGGCGCTTGCCGGGCGCGACGCCATCATTGTCGATGACGGCATCGCCACCGGCGCCTCCATGCGGGTCGCCATTCGCGCGGTGCGTCACCGCCAGCCCGGACGGATCATCGTCGCGGTTCCAGTCGCGGCGGAGCAGCAGGTGGCAGCCCTTCGGGCCGAAGCGGACCTCGTCGTCTGCCACGAGATGCCGGTGCGTCTGGCCGCGGTGAGCCTCCACTACGCCAGCTTCCCGCAGGTCGACGATGCCGAGGTCATTGCCTGCCTCGAGGCTGCCCGGGGCTAACGTTTGCCCGTACGCGGATGGATCGTCTCGCCCCGCCCGAGCATGGCGACATAGGTCTCGATGCGGCGCGCCCGGGTCTCGGCCTTCCTGACCGCCTCGATCCGGTGCAGCACGGCGTAGCGGTTCCGGCCGTCCAATTGATCGAAGAGGGCTTTCGCGGCCGCGTTGGCGTCGAGCGCGCTCTGCAGGTCATCAGGGATGCCGATCGTGCTCTGCGGGGCATAGGCCGCCTCCCAGCGACCGTCGGCCTTGGCCCGCTCGATCTCGGCCAGCCCGCCCGGCGCCATGCGGCCCTGCTCGATCAGTTTCAGCGCCTTCGCGCGATTGACCTCCGACCAGCGGCTCCTGGCCTTGCGCGGCGTGAAGCGGATGAGCCAGAAATCCTTGTCGACCGGGTTGCTCTGGCCATCGATCCAGCCGTGGCAGAGCGCGCCTTCGACCGCCTCCGGCTGTGACACGCTGGCAATTCCCGAGCTCTTCTTGGCGAATTTGAGCCAAACCCCCGACGAGGTCCTGGGTTGCGCGCCGAGCCAGGCTTCCCAATCGGCGGCGCTGGCGAAAGCGATGATGGGCTGCTCCGTCTGTTCGGCTTTCATTCGGCTGAGGCTCCGTGGCGGCAGGAAGCCGATAGACTTCCAGGCGCGCTTCGTCCAGGGCATGATCGGCCGCCGGCTGGGGGCCTTTCGTGACCGGATTGGGAGAGGTTTCTGCATGACCAGCCGCGTGATACCGGTGCCGCCCTTCGTCCTGACCGTGTTCGGCGCGACCGGCGACCTGGCACGCCGCAAACTGCTGCCGGCGCTGTTTCAGCGTGATGTCGGCGGCCAGCTGCCCGCCGAAGCGGTGATTGTCGGCGTGGCGCGGCGCGCGATGACCCATGACGATTTCCGGGCGCTTGCCCGCGCGGCCATTGTCGAGCACGTGCCGGGCGCGGATGGCGCCGGGCCGGACCTCGACCGCTTCCTGGCGCGGCTGCATTATGTCGTCGTCGATGCCGAGGGCGACACTGGCTGGACCGATCTGGCGACCACGATCGACGGCTTTTCGGGCCGCGTTCCCGTCCACTATCTCGCCACCGCGCCGCAACTGTTCGGGCCGATCTGCGAAAGGCTCGGCCGCTTCGGCCTGTCGGGCCGCGACGCCCGGGTGGTGATCGAAAAGCCGATCGGCCGGGATCTCGCCTCGGCGGTGCAGGTCAACGAGGTGATCGGCAAGGTGTTTCCGGAGGAGCGCGTCTACCGGATCGATCACTATCTCGGCAAGGAGACGGTGCAGAACCTGATGGCCCTGCGCTTCGCCAATGCGCTGTTCGAACCGCTGTGGAACAGCGCCCATGTCGACCATGTCCAGATCACGGTGGCCGAAAGCCTCGGTGTCGAGGGACGTGCGAGCTATTACGACACTGCCGGCACCCTGCGCGACATGGTGCAAAACCACCTGCTCCAGCTTCTTTGCCTCGTCGCGATGGAGCCGCCGCCGTCGCTCGAGGCCGATGCGCTGCGCGACGAGAAGCTGAAGGTCTTGCGGGCGCTCAAACCCATCGACCAGCGCAATGCCTCAAGCGTCACGGTGCGCGGCCAGTATCGCGCCGGCGCCTCTTCGGGAGGAGCGGTGCCGGGTTATCTCGACGAGCTCGGCTCCAGCCTGAGCCGGACCGAAACCTTCGTCGCCTTGAAGGCCGAGGTGGCCAACTGGCGCTGGGCCGGCGTTCCTTTCTATCTGCGCACCGGCAAGCGCCTGGCCGCACGCGTCTCCGAAATCGTCATCGGCTTCCGGCCGGTGCCGCATTCGGCCTTCGACGCATCGGTCGGGCCGATCCTGCCCAATCAGCTGGTCATCCGGCTGCAGCCGGACGAAGGGGTGAAGCTGTGGCTGATGATCAAGGACCCCGGACCCGGCGGCATTCGCCTCAGCCACGTGCCGCTCGACATGACCTTCGCCGAAGCCTTCAAGGCGCGCAATCCCGACGCCTATGAGCGGCTGATCCTCGACGTCGTGCGCGGCAACCAGACGCTGTTCATGCGCCGCGACGAGGTCGAGGCCGCCTGGCGCTGGATCGATCCGATCCTGGAGGCCTGGCGCAACATGGACGAACCGCCGCGCCCCTACACGGCCGGCACCTGGGGGCCCTCGGCCTCGATCGCCCTGATCGAGCGCGATGGGCGGACCTGGCAAGAGGATGGAGCATGAGCGAGGACATGATGAGCAGGGACTTGATGAGTACGGATCTGGATGTCGTCGCCGGCCGGGTCGCGGCCCGGCTGATCGCCCGCAGGGAGACCATCGCGATCGCCGAATCCTCCACCGGCGGGTTGCTCTCGGCCACCTTGCTCGCGTTGCCAGGGGCATCGCGGTATTTTCTCGGCGGCGCGGTGGTCTATACCGCTGCGGCCCGCGAAGCCCTGCTCGGCATATCGCCCGACGACATGGCCGGCATGCGCTCGGCCTCCGAGCCCTATGCGCGGCTGCTGGCCGAACGCTCCCGCACCGCATTGCAGGCAAGCTGGGGACTGGCCGAAACCGGCGCCGCCGGCCCGACCGGCAACCGTTATGGCGACGATGCCGGCCATAGCTGCCTGGCGATCAGCGGCCCGTCATCGCAAGTGCGCACGCTGGAAACCGGCCTTTCCGATCGCACCGTCAATATGCGGCTGTTCGCGATCGCGGCGCTCTCCCTGCTGGAGGAGGCCCTGACCTGACGGGGCGCCATTTCGGCATGGTGGCCATCCCGCGAATCCGGCCGGACGGCGATTGCCAATCGCCGCTGGTCCACTAGTATATCAGAAAGCCAAGCCTCGCTCGTCAACGAAGCGAACCGGACAAGCTTGGGCATCATCTGGTGGAAACGGACAGGGACAGCAAAAATGTTTGGGATCACGCGGCGCCAGGCGCTCGCCGGCATGGCTGGCACCATGACACTCCCCGCAATCGAGGCCTTGGCCGCCAACCTGCCGCTGGCCTCTTCGCCAGTGTCGCTGAACATCGTCGATGTCGCGGGCAACCTGCAGCTGACCCAGGGGGCGCTCGAGAAATTCGCCCGCGAAAACCCCAGGATCGTCTCGCGCCTGATCTTTTCGCGCGCGCCCTCGCCTGAGCTGCCGGCCAAGCTGAGGGCCCAGCAGCAGGCCAATGCCGTCGATATCGACCTGGTCCTGACCGGGCCCGGCGCCATGTCCGACGGCATCACCCAGGGGCTCTGGATCGAGGTCTGGAAGGACTATGCCGAGGAGCTGCCGAAGCCCGAGGAGATCTATCATGAGAGTGCCCTCATGATGCAGCGGAACTTCGGCCAGACCGCCGGCGTCGCCGTGGTCTATTCGCCGTCCGGTCCGCTGTTCGAATATGCCCCCGAGCGGGTCAAGACGGTACCGAAGAACGCCGACGAACTGCTTGCCTGGGTGAAAGCCAATCCGGGCCGTTTCTGCTACGCCCGCCCGGTCAATTCCGGCCCCGGCTGGACCTTCCTGATGGCCATGCCCTACATCCTCGGCGACAAGGATCCGGCCGATCCGATCAATGGCTGGGACAAGACCTGGTCCTATCTGAAGGAACTCGACAAGGGCATCGAATATTACCCGCCGGGTACCACCGTCACCATGAAGGAGCTCGCCGAAGGCTCGCGCGACATGATCGTCTCGACCTTCGGCTGGGACATCAATCCACGCGCGCTCGGCGTCGTGCCCGCCGAGGTCAAGACCTTCGCGCTCGACGGCACCCACTGGGTGCCGGACACCCAGTTCATGTGCATCCCCAAGGGCGTGCCGACACCGAAAGTGGCCGCCCTGCTGCGGCTGATGTCCTACATGCTCAAGCCCGAACAGCAGGCCTATACCTATGACAAGGGCTATTTCTATCCGGGCCCGGCGGTGAAGAACGTGCCGCTGAGCGCCGCTCCGGCCGAGAGCCGCGCGGTGCTCGCCGAATTCGGCCGTCCGGAATATGAGGCCCTGATCGCCAAATATCCGGTCGAGGCGCCGCTGAAGCCGGCGGCGCTCGTCGCCGCCTTCGAGAAATGGGACCGCGAGGTCGGCGGCGCCAAGCGGCGGGGCTGAGCCGGACCATGCGTTTCGCCGTTATCGGTATCGATCACCGCCATATCTATCACATGATCTCCGGGCTGATCGACGCCGGCGCGACCTGCGCCGGCTTCGACCCCGCGACGACGGACACCCGGGTGCTGGAAGGCTTGCGCGAGCGCTTTCCAGGCCTCGCCGAAGTCGCCGATAGGAGGGCCTTCCTCGAGGACGCTTCGATCGACCTGATCATCACCGCCGCCGTGCCGGCCGAACGCGCCGGCATCGCGATTGCCGCGATGCGTCACGGCAAGGACGTGATGGCCGACAAGCCGGGCATCACCTCCTTCGAGCAATTGGAGGCGGTGCGGCACGTCTCGGCGGAAACCGGCCGGATCTTCTCGATCTGCTTCTCCGAACGCTTCATCGTGCCGGCGACGACGGTGGCGCAGAAACTGATCGCCGACGGCGCGATCGGCCAGGTGGTGCAGACCCTTGGCCTCGGCCCGCATCGGCTGAACCGCGCCATCCGTCCGTCCTGGTTCTTCGACGCCGCCCATTTCGGCGGCATCCTGGTCGACATCGCCTCGCACCAGATCGACCAGTTCTTGACCTTCACCGGTTCCAAGGACGCAACCGTCGCATCCAGCGCCATCGGCCATTTCGGCGTGCCCGATCTGCCCGATTTCCAGGACTTCGGCGAGGTGCTGCTGCGCAGCGCCCATGCCACCGGTTATGTCCGGGTCGACTGGTTCACCGCCGACGGCCTGCCGACCTGGGGCGACGGGCGACTGGTCATCCTCGGCACCGAGGGCACCATCGAGCTGCGCAAATATGTCGATATCGCCGGCCGGCCGGGTACCGACCACGTCTTCCTGGTCGACCGCCACGGCACCCGCCATATCGACGCGTCGCAGGAGCCGATCACCTATTTCCGCCGCTTCCTGGCCGATTGCCGCGACCGCACCGAGACCGCCATGGGCCAGGCCCATGTCTTCACCGTCAGCCGCCTGGCGCTGGAAGCCCAGGCCGGCGCCGCGGTGCTGAACACCAGGCCGAAGTAAGGACTGTCCGATGACCAAAACCGGTATCGCCGTCATAGGCCTCGGCCCGGCTTCACTCCCCCATGCCAAGAGCCTCGTGGATCTCGCCGACCGCGTCGATGTCCGCTGGGCGGTCAGCCGCAGCGAACAGCGCATCCAGGCCTTTGCCGGCCAGTTCCCCTTCCCGGTCACCACCGACATGGCCAAGGCGCTGGCCGATCCAACCGTCCAGGCCGTGCTGGTGCTGACCCCGGCCAATGCCCATGGCAGCGTGGCGGAAGCCTGCTTTGCCGCCGGCAAGCATGTGCTGCTGGAAAAGCCGCTCGACACCACGCTGGCGCGCGCCGAGGCGATCGTCTCGGCCGGCCGCCGGTCGGGCCGCAAGCTCGGCGTCGTCTTGCAGCACCGGTTTCGCCCGGCGAGCCTGCGCCTCGCCGAGATCCTGGCGGCCGGCGAGCTCGGCACGATCGAGGCCGCCTCGCTCACCGTGCCCTGGTGGCGGCCGCAGAGCTATTACGATGCCGAAGGCCGCGGCACCTTCGCCCGCGACGGCGGCGGCGTGCTGATGTCACAGGCGATCCATGCGCTCGACCTGTTCCGTTCACTGCTCGGCGTCGACAAGGTGGTGGCCGCGCAGGTCCGGCGCACCAGCCTGCACCGGATGGAGGCCGAGGATCATGTCACCGCCCTGATGACCCTCAAGGGTGGCGCGCCGGCTTCGCTGGTCGCGACCACCTCGGCCTTTCCCGGCTCGGCCGAGACCATGCAGATCATCGGCTCGGCCGGCACCGCGACGCTCGCCGGCGGCGGCCTGACGGTCGGCCATCTCGACGGCCGCGCCGAAGCGATCGCACCCGAGGGCAATTCCGGCGGCGGCGCCGCGATCATGGATTTCCCGCATGACGCCCATCGCGCGCTGATCGCCGATTTCCTCAATGCGATCGTGAGCGGCCGCGACCCCGTGGTGACGGGCGAGGAGGCGCTGGCGACCCAGCGATTGATCGCCGACATCATCCGCGCCGATCCGAGCTGCAGCCAGCCGGTCTGATTGGGCGGCCACGGCCGCCGCCAGCGCGGACCGCCGGCGGCCACCTTGTGTTGGAGCTCGGTCGTTTCAGGTAGAAGGTTCGACGGTTCGCGACAGGGCAATCGGGACGCATGCCCGGCCTCGGCGGATCGAATGGAGCCGGCATGACCATTCGCGAGCAGTTGATCGAGCGGTTCTTCCGCTACCTGGCCATCGAGAGCCAGAGCGACGCCAAGGCGACGACGCTGCCGAGCACGCCAGGCCAGCAGCGGCTGGCCGCGTTGCTGGCGGACGAATTACGGGCGCTCGGGCTCGAAAAAATCGTCGTCGACGATCACGCGACCGTCACGGCGGTGAAGCCGGGCACCTGGCCGGGCGCGCCGAAAATCGGCTTCATCGCCCATCTCGATACGGTCGATTCGGGCCTCTCACCGGTGATCCGGCCGCAGATCCTGCGCTTCGAAGGCCGTGATCTCTGCCTCAACCGCGCCGAGGACATCTGGCTCAGCGTTGCGGAGCATCCGGAAATCCTGCCCTGGCTCGGCGCCGACATCATCGTCGGCGACGGCACCAGCGTGCTCGGCGCCGACAACAAGGCGGCGATCGCGGTGGTCATGACGCTCCTGGCGGAGCTCGGCCCCGGGGACGCCCATGGCGACATCCTGGTTGCCTTCGTTCCGGACGAGGAGATCGGGCTGCGTGGCGCCAAGGCCCTCGACCTCGCGCGCTTCGACGCCGATTTCGCCTATACGATCGACTGCTGCGAACTCGGCGAGGTGGTCATCGAGAATTTCAACGCCGCGAGCGCCGACGTCGTCTTCACCGGCGTCAGCGCCCACCCGATGTCGGCCAAGGGCGTGCTGGTCAATCCCTTGCTGATGGCGCTCGACCTCGTCGCCATGTTCGACCGTGCCGAGACGCCGGAGCGCACCGAGGGGCGCGAGGGTTATGTCTGGTTCACCGACATGACCGCCCATGCCGGCGAGGCGCGCCTGAAGGCGATGATCCGCGACTTCGACAAGGTGCGGTTCGAACAGCGCAAGCAGCAGCTCGCGGCGGCAGCCGCGGCGATCGCGGCGCGTTATCCGACGGGGCAGGTCGACTGCCGTATCACCGACATCTATGGCAATATCCTCGACAGCCTCGGCGACGACCGCCGTTCGGTCGAGCTGCTGTTCGCCGCGCTCGCGGCGCTCGACATTGAGCCGAAGCAGATCCCCATGCGCGGTGGCACCGATGGCGCGGCGCTTTCCGCCCGCGGCCTGCCGACCCCCAATTTCTTCACCGGCGCCTATAATTTCCACTCGCGTTTCGAGTTCCTGCCGGTCCCCGCCTTCGAGAAGTCGTGGCAGGTGGCGCGCAAGATCTGCCTTCTGGCAGCCGAGCCTGGCGGCATGCGGCATCGTGCCGTCGGTGGCGCGCCGCGGGATCAGCCCTGATGACCCGGGAAGAATTCGATCTCTTGTGCGGGTCGTTCCCCGCGACCACCCGCGTCGTCCAATGGGGCGGCGCCCATGTCTGGAAGGTCGGTGGCAAGGTCTTCGCATTGGCGACGCCGACCGGCGCGATCACCTTCAAGGCCAGCGACATGACCTATCAATTGCTGCAGGACCATCCGGGCCTGCGGCCGGCCCCCTATATGGCCTCGCGCGGCTTGAAGTGGCTTCAGCACTATGCCGAGCCCGGCCTGCCCGACGATGCCCTGGCCGACTATCTGCGCCACGCCTACGCCATGGTGGCGGGTGCGCTGCCCAGGAAGCTGCGCGCGGAGCTCGGGTTCAAGGAGAGCTGAGGCGACCTTTTGGTCGAAGCACCTGACGTTTCGATCATCGAGGGAGCGGTGCAGGCGAGCATGGGAAGCGGCTTTTTGGGTTTCAACCTGCGATCGGCCGCGCAACAGATAGCTCCCGGCCCGAGCGCCCGACCGGCCCCTCTCGACCGCGGTCGACACTCTCCGTCACCCCCGGCGAGCGAAGCGAGGGAAGGGGGTCCAGGAGCCGCTTCATCCGCATTCTCAGCGCATGTTTTCGGTACTTTCACGGCAGGAAGCACCGCGCCCTGCAATCCCTGGACCCCCTTCCCTCGCTTCGCTCGCCGGGGGTGACGTAACACCCTATGTCCGATCTGAGACGACCCTATACCTCCAGCCGACGCCTCAAGTGGTCGTCTGCTGCTGCTTCGCCCGCGCCACGATCTGCGTCGGGTTGACGAAGCGCAATGCGATCAAGAGCCAGATCAGCGTCGAGATCATGTAGACGACGGCCATGGCGTCGATCGACTGCACGGCGCGTACGCCTGAGGCGAAGACCGAGTAATAGAGCGCCACGACGAGCGTCTGGCTGGTCGGCCCCGACGTCAGGAAGGTCAGCTCGAACATGGCGATGGTGCGCACCAGCACCAGCAGCAGCGCCGCCAGGATGCCGGGCAGCAGCATGGGCAGCAGCACATGCACGAACAGCCGGAAGGTGTCGGCCCCGAACACCCGGGCGGCGGCCTCCACCTTCGGGTCGATCTGCTCGATGAAGGGGATCATCACCAGGATGACGAAGGGCACGGTCGGCACCAGATTGGCCAGCACCACGCCCCAGAACGTGCCGCCGACGCCGGCCTGATAGAGCACGGTGGCGAGCGGAATGCCGAAGGTGATCGGCGGCACCAGCAAGGGCAGCAGGAACAAGAGCATGACCGCCTTCTTGCCGGGGAATTCGCGGCGTGCCAGGGCATAGGCCGCCGGCACGCCGATGATCCCCGAAAGCGCCACCACGGTGAAGGCGATCTGCAAGGTGACGATCAGCACGTCGTGGAGCTGGAACTCGGCCCAGGCGGCGAAATACCAGCGGGTGGTGAAGGCCGCGGGCAGCCAGGTGCCGAGCCAGCGCGTGCCGAAGGACGACAGCACGACGGTGGCGATCACGGCGATGAGGTTGAGGACGAAGAAGCCGACGATCACCCAGACGGCGGTGATCCAGAGCTTGGCTCCGATCGTGGTATCGCGGATCATGATCGTCAGCCCTTTCCGCCCGAAGTGGCGCCCCGATAGAACAGGCCGCGCAGGGCCAGCACGCCGATGACGATGGCGAGCTGGACCGCCGCCATGATCATCGCGATGGCCGAGGCCATGGAGTAGTCATATTGCTCGAAGGCCGCCTGGTAGGCCGCGATCGAGATGACCCGCGTCGGCCCCGCCGGCGCGCCGAGCAGCACGGCCGACGGGAACACCGCGAAGGCCTGAACGAAGGACAGGCAGAAGGCGATGGCCAGCCCCGGGATCAGCAAGGGCAGCAGGACGAAGCGGAACCGCTGCCAGCTCCTGGCGCCATGGGTGGCGGCGGCCTGTTCGAGCGCCGGATCGATGCCGGTGACATAGGACAGGGTCAGGAGGAAGGTGAAGGGAAAGCCGGTGATGATCAGCGAGGCGAAGACGCCCCAGTAATTATTGGTGAGCTTGACCGGCCGGTCGATCGCGCCGATCAGCATGAGGGTGCGGCTGAACCAGCCCTGGGGCCCCAGATAGTTGAGCAGGCCTTCGGCGACCAGCACCGTGCCGAGCGTCACCGGCAGGACCAGGATGGTGGTCAGGAGCCGCTGATGGCGCATCAGCCGGACGCGGAAGGCGATCGGAATGGCCACCAGCAGGCTGATGATGGTCACCGGCATGGCGAGCTTCAGGGTCGTCCAGATCGTGTCGTAGAGGAACGGATCGGCGAAGAACTTCTGATAGTTGGCCAGAAGGCCGCCTTCGCGCGGCGTGAACGACAAGAGCAGGCCATAGAGGAACGGATAGACGAAGATCGCCAGCACGAAGAGCACGGCCGGCAGGATGAGAAGCGTGATGCCGTCGATGCCGCGCAGCGCCAGGCGCTGGCGGAAACCCGGGCCGTCGGCGTGATCGGAGTGAGCCATGGTGAGCCTCACGCGCCGAAGACGAGGGCACGGTCGGGATCGACCGTGAGCGAGATGGAGCTGCCGATCTCGGCGCGCCGGGGCGCGTGGAAGATCAGCTCGAGGCCATCGGCGGTGCGCGCCGTGCCGACGAATTCCCGGCCGCGATATTCGATGGTCTCGACGGTCGCGCCGATCGCATTGGCGCCGCCGGAGCCGGCCGCGACATCGTCGGGCCTCGCCGCGATGACGGCGGCGGCACCTTCGGCGAGGTCGGCGCGCAGGTTGCCCGACAATGTGGTGCCGCCGACCGACACCGTCGCGCGCGATCCCTCGCGCGCGGTGACCTTGCCGGTCAGCCGGTTGCGGAAGCCCATGAATTCGGCGACGTCGAGATGGTCGGGCGCCTCATAGAGCTCGTGCGGCGCGCCGACCTGCCGGATCGAGCCGTCGCGCAGCACGACGACCCGGTCAGCCAGCGACAGCGCCTCGTCCTGGTCGTGGGTGACATAGATGGTGGTGGCGCCGAGCTGATTGTGGATGCGGCGGATTTCGGCGCGCATTTCCAGCCTGAGCTTGGCGTCGAGATTGGACAGGGGCTCGTCCATCAGCACAAGCGGCGGCTCGATGACGATGGCCCGGGCGATCGCCACCCGCTGCTGCTGGCCGCCGGACAATTGGCCGGGCAGTTTGTGACCCTGCTGCTCCAGGCGCACCAGGCCGAGAGCCTCCTCGACCCGCTTGTCGATCTCGGCCTTGGGCGTGCGCCGCATCTTCAGCCCGAAGCCGATATTCTGGCGCACGGTCATGTGCGGGAACAGCGCGTAGTTCTGGAACACCATGCCGAAGCCGCGATCCTCGGGCTTCAACTGGTCGATGCGCCGGTCGTCGACATAGATGCCGCCTCCGGTGGTCGCGAGCAGCCCGGCGATGCAGTTGAGCGCCGTCGACTTGCCGCAGCCCGAAGGCCCGAGCAATGCAATGAACTCCCCCTTGGCGATGGTCAGCGTGACGTCCCGCAAAGCGTTGACGTTGCCGAACGCGCGGCTCACGCGATCCAGCCGGATTTCCTTGAAGGGGGACGAAGCGAGCAGCATCTGAGGAAACGTCCTGTTGTCGGGTCCAGTGATGATGGCGGACATCGGCGCCGCGCCGAAGCGGCTTCGCGCCTCAGGCGCGACCTGTCGGTGAGGGTTTCGGGCTGAGACCGGATCCGCTCCCAAAGCCGCGCTGCCGACGATCGCCACGGTACCGCCGGGGCATGGCGCCCTTGGGTCCGTCGATCGCCTGTCGGTGCATCTCTTTGCGCATGGGCTTGCGTTTCCTGGCCTTCACGAGCGCGATCCGACGGAGCCTGTAACCCGGTTCCTTGTCGATTTCGGATCGCCTCGCAGGTTGATATACTAATCTATCAGATGCTCTTTGCAACCCGAACCGTCCCGCGCCGGTCGGCGCAAGTGCCGCAGGCTCCCGACCACGGCGGTCGGGAACGGGGATCGCGACCGCTTGGTAGCTTGGCGCGGATCGCGAAACAATATATTAGTATGCAAAGAACATCAAAGCGGGGGCAAGCGCGCGTGGGCCTGTTCGAAAAATCGGGTGAGAAAGCCGGCAGTCCGGCCGTGCCGAGCGCACCGCCACGCCCTTTGCCGGCCCAGCAGCGCAGCCCGGCGGTGAAACGCACGACCACCGCCACGGCGATCTACCGGGATCTTCACGCCGCGATGGTCTCGATGCAATTGCCGCCCGGCACGGCGCTCAACGAAAAGATGCTCACCGAGCGTTTCGGGGTCAGCCGCACGCCGGTGCGCGAGGCCCTCATCCGCCTGGTCGAAGACGGCCTCGTCGATATCTTTCCGCAGTCGGGCACCTTCGTCGCCCGCATCCCGGTCGGCCTGATCCCGGAAGCCGTGATCATCCGCCAGGCCCTGGAGGACGCGACCGTATCGCGTGCCGCGGCCTCGGCGACACATGAGGATATCGCGCGGCTCGACGACATCCTGGCCCGCCAGAAATTCTTCGCCGGCCGCCAGGACCTCAACGCCTTTCACGAAGCCGACGAAGCCTTCCACGAAGCGATCGCCGCGATCTCGGGCCATCCCGGCATCTGGACCTATCTGAAGCCAGCCAAGATCCAGATCGACCGCTGCCGCCGCCTCACCTTGCCAGCGCTCGGCCGCATGGAATTCGTGCTGGGCGAACATGACCTGATCCGCAACGCCGTTGCCGCCCATGACGTCGAGGCGGCCCGCGCGGCGATGCACAAGCACCTCAGCGCGGTCATTCCCGACATTGATGAGCTGCGCAACACCTTCCCGGACAGCTTCGTCTGACCGGCAGACACGACAAGAGATATCGAGGAGAGCCAGCACGATGCGTCAGGGGTGGAGATGGTATGGCCCGCACGCCAATGTGCCGCTCGACGCGGTCCGCCAGGCCGGCGCGACCGACGTGGTGTCAGCCCTTCACGAGGTGCCGATCGGTCGTGCCTGGACAGTCGCCGAGGTCGCCGAGCGCAAGACCCTGATCGAGACCGCTCCGCCAGGCCGCTCGCAGCTGACCTGGTCGGTGGTCGAGAGCATTCCGATCCCCGATGCGGTCAAGCGGCAGGGCGCGGCGGCGCGTGCCGAGATCGAAGCCTGGATCGCCAGCATGGAGGCGGTGGCCGACTGCGGCATCAAGGTGATCTGCTACAATTTCATGCCGGTGGTCGACTGGACGCGCACCGATCTCGACCATGTGATCCCGACCGGCGCCACCGCCATGCGCTTCGACCAGGACCGCTTCGCGGCCTTCGACCTGCATATCCTGAAGCGTGACGGCGCCGAAAGCGACTATTCCACCGCCGACAAGGACCGGGCGCGGGCCGTCCACGCGGCGATGAGCGAGGCCGATATCGCCGAGCTGACCACCACTATCGCCAGCGCCCTGCCCGGTTCGACCACCGAGCCGCTGACCATTCCGGCCTTCCGCGAGCGGCTG
>BFBZ01000538.1_pt1 | contig 34772 bp, 30 predicted proteins | sample 1888401 | NCBI WGS metagenome assembly BFBZ01 (sample SAMD00112614, study PRJDB3348) | symbiont metagenome | host: Chara braunii | reverse complement strand
TGGGCGCTCTGAGCCCCATCGAATACCGTCAGAGCCTGGGGCTTGTGGCGTAAACCAGTCCAAGTTTTTATCCGCACCCCCGCCGGGTCAGGATTGCATGGAACTCAACAGACGCTGCCGACTTCGGGGTGATAGACCCACTTACTGCCGCTCAGGTCGGCTTCCAAAGCTCCCTCTGCCAAATCGCCAAGCAGCACGGGTCCGTCCGTAGGTATCTGTTCCTGAGGGGGCGCTTTCGCGAAAATGTACAAGGCGGGCCCGTCGACAGCGTCGAGTTTCCAACCTGACCGCGAGGGCAAGACGAACCTCGTCAGCTCGCCTTCGATCGTCTTGGACGGACTAACGAGCTGGGCAAATGCTCCCTTCAAGGTCTTGGCATCGATGCTCTTCACGGACGGCACGGTCAGTCTCATCGCGGCTCCTCCTGAGGGCGGGCATTCTGTTGTTCTTGTCGACGCTCACTGTGGGGCGCCGGTCAGCGTCCGTGAGTCTGCCTTCAAACCTCCGCAACACTACAAAACGCGTCTGCACATACTTGCCACTTCCGAGTTCAAAGTCACGGCGGTTCGCGAAGCGAAGATCACTTCTTCTCATTCTTGGTCACCCACTCGTTCATCGCCTGCGCAAAGGCTCTGCTGTGCTGCGTCGTCCGGCTGTGCAGCATGCTGCTCGCGAACTCCGCGAAGTGCTCCAGTACGTCGATGGGCGCGTCGCTCAATGGCTTCGGATCGTCCTTGTGACCCCAGTCGCGCATCGCCTTGTAGATGCTTTGCGAGAAGAAGACCGTACGGTCGTCTTCGGTCACCTCCGCCTTGAGGTTGTGCGCGAGCCGGTTCCGAATCTTGTTGAGATGGCGGATGCCACCGATCAGCATCCAGACCGATGCGTCGCCGTCTTGGCTCAGTAGGTTGGCCTTCTGAGCAAAGCTCAGGCGGGCTTCGTCGATGTCGCCGAGGCCTGGGTTGATGTGCTGCAGGTGCTCGGTAAGGTAGTACTCGACGTGCAGGTGCGCACGAAGGATGCGGCCGATGGTGTCGATGTTCTGCTTCCATCGTTCCTTCAGCTCGTAGTACTCCTTCTCCATAGAGGCGATGGCTGCCTGTCGGCCGCCCATGAGTTCGAGGCTACGTTTCGCCACGAACTCCGTCTGCTCGTCACTTGGCTTTGTCATGGGTGCTTTCCAGGTTTAGGTGTCGAGCATGTCCCATTCGTCGCCAAGCACCCACCGCAACGCGGAGAGCTTGCCGTTGATCATGCCCCACTCGAAATCGGTGTACGGGCCGTAGCCGTCGACTCCGGGACCCAGCCGCTTTCGTGTGCTCCGCGCGGCCTTCAGGGCGCCTTGCCAAACTTCGATGGGGGTGTGCTTTGCGTTGTACTTGTAGCCGTGCTTGGCGAAGCCAGCGTCCCACTCTTCGCGGCCGACGATCTTCTCCTTGCCGTTCTCCACGCGCCACACCCAGTTCATGTGGCGGTTGTGCCAGACCATCGTCGTCAGCCGGTCCATCCACGTGAGGATCTCCGTCAGCCCCCGCGGCTGCTGATCCCACTCTAGCTCCCACATCAGGTTCGTCACTCGCGTCGGATCGATGCGCCGAAGGCAATCAGACAGGTTGATGAAGTACATGGACTTGATCTTCGAGAAGCCATGCGCGATGTCGAAGTGGGGCAGCTTGTTGTTACCGTTGGCGATGCTGAAGTCGTTCTTGTTGTGCGTGACGAAGGCAAAGCGCTGACCGGCTCCCGCATTCGCCTCGACGTACTCAAAGTACATCTCGATGAGGAGGGCGTCGGCCATCGAGTTCTTGTTGTCGTGGTGACAAGGAGCCTTACGACCGATGCCGCGATCAGCCGCTCTGACCTTCGCTAGGTCCGACGGCTCCATGACTTCGGTCTTGTCGAACAGCTCCTCGATGCGCTTGAGCGTGCCCTCCGCCGCGCCGCCAAGAAGCGGGATGCGGTGGTCGACATCAGCTAGGAAGTCGAGAACCTTCTCCTTCTGCCGCTTGTCTCCGTCGACCTTCTTGATAGCGTCTCGCACCTGCCCGAAGTGCGACGCCAGACTCTTCGCGCTCGACTTGGCGATGCGGTCGCGGTTCTTGCGAAACTCTTCAACGACGGTCCGAGGCAGGACTAGTTTGGCCTGAGGCTCCTTCAGAAAGTCCAGCAGGACATCGAGTAGCGACGACTGCCGCTGGTCTGCAGCGAGGTCCAGCCAGACGCTCGTGTCGATGAGGATGTGGAACATGATTCGCGTGTGTCTTGGCGTACTTCTCGCCGGACGAAGGCGAAGACCCATTCGTCCTTGTTTGCTGGCTTGCCGTGATCGAAAGCCTCCATGCTCAGATTGTGCCTGTAACATTTGGCAATGGATCTAGATACTTTCCTGGCTCTCCTCGCGAAGATCGCGCTTGCTGGTGGTGGGCTGGGCCTCATCGTCTACAACATCTTCAAGTTCCTTGCGACGAAGTGGCTCGACACGCGCTTCGCTGAGCGCCTGCAGAACTTGAAGGCGCGGCAGGACGAGACAATCCGGCATGTGCAGTCCTCGATCGACCGCGAAATCCATCGCGCCAAGAAGCTCTACGACAACGAGTTCACGGCGCTGACAGATTGCTGGCGGCTGCTCCGCGAGGCATACGACAGGTCGGCGGCGAGCATCGGATCGTTCACCCCACAAGTGGGTCGCATGAACGACGAGGAACTAGAGCGGCACCTGTCCAAGCGCGGGATGGAGGAGTGGCAGCGAAACGAGCTGAAGGTCCTGACGGGCGAAACGCGGCAAGACGAGTACTACAAGTGGTCGGAGTGGCAGCGGTACCTCGCGTGTCACAAAGCTTGGGCCGACTATCAGAGCAATGTGGATGCGAACAGCATCTTCTTCCCCGAGGGCTTCACCGAGAAGTTCCGCCGCCTCGATGAGCTGATCATCGCGTCGAACGTCGAGTTCGAGCATCGCATTCAGGAGTACAAGGTGCCCCAATACGGCGAGCGATACGACAAATTCGAGCAAACCAAGAAGTTGCGGGGTGAGGGAGGCGGGCTGATGAAGGAACTCGAAGGTCTGGTTCGCACGCGCCTTTGGTCCGTCTCCGAGGCGAAGGGATAGACATGGCGTCGGCCGATCTTCACGACACATTCGAGCAGTTGCGAGAGCAGTTCATCTGGCTTCGGACGTGCTTCAGCACGAACTAGGACCTGTTCGATTCGAGCGAGACGTGCAATGACCTGATGCGGATGTTAGCGCCGCGGTTCTTCGGCGAGCTGAACAGGATCTTGTACGAGTACTACGTCCTGCAGGTCTGCAAGCTGACCGACCCTGCGTCGTCTACGGTGAAGGGTGTTCGCCGCTTCAACCTAACGGTCGCGCACGTCAACGATCTGCTCAGAACGGAAAGTTTGATGACCCCGGAAATCGACAAGGCTTCGGTGGGCTTGATGAACTACCGTATGAACATCCTCGAGCTGGCGCGGAACCGACAAATCTCGCACTCTGACAAAGAGACCGCACTGACGTTCGTCGAACACGGCAAGCACACGAGACAGGAAGCCGACGCCTTCCACGACTACCTCCAGGCATACGCTGACGGAGTGGGCAACGCGGTGGGGCTCGGCCCACTCGATTTCTCGACGACGTCTGGAGCCGGTGACGTGCTGGACTTGCTCAAAGCACTGAACGGCGGCGAGTACCCGCGCTAGTCGCTGCTTCTCTGGCCTTGCCGCGTCGAAGTCCAACGGCCGAATCGAGCCGGCATCGGTCATCCACCAACTTGCTTGACGACCGCCGGCATTCGGCATGTCGCAACGGCCCCTGTTGGCGAGAGCGGTCACCTTTAGCGTTCGCGTCTAACCGCCGCTATCAGTGTAGATCGTGAAAGTACTGACGACAGTTGCGCGCGTCGGCGCGCGTTTCGTCTTCCGCGATGAAGGTGTAACGCTGCTTGCCGGCGAAGAGGAGGTCGGAGAATACTGGATGAATGAACAGTAGTGTATCCGACCCGCCACCCTTCGCCGAGCTCTACTGCCGATCGAATTTCACCTTCCTCGTGGGCGCCTCACAGCCCGAGGCCATGGTGCGCCGGGCCGCCGCCAAGATGTACTCCGCCTTGGCGCTCACCGACGAATGCTCGCTGTCCGGCGTGGTGCGTGCTCATCTGGAAGCCCGCGAATGCGGGCTGCATTTCATTGTGGGCAGCGAACTGCTGCTGAGCACCGCCGCAGGCACGCCCTTCGTGCGGATCGTCGTGCTGGCCCAGGACCGCAACGGGTACGGCAATCTCAGCGAGCTGATCACCCTGGCACGCCGCCGGGCGCCCAAGGGCACCTACGTCGCGCACGTGGCCGATGTCGAGGGCAAGTGCCCCAAGGCGCCGCACCTTGCGGGCATGCCCGGCTGTCTGGTGCTGCTGCTGCCAGACCGTGAGGTCAGCGTTGAGACCCTGTTCGCCCAGGCCATGTGGGCGCGCACCTGGTTCCCCGATCGAGCCTGGATCTTGGCGCCTGGCACCTTGACCCATTGCGAGGTGCTCTACCACCACGTCATCGATCAGGCGGCCGAGCGCGCCGGTCTGCGCGTCGTCGCGACCTGCAGCCCGCTCATGCACGCGCGGGCCGCCAAGCCGATCCAGGACACGCTGGCCGCGGTGCGCCTTGGGTGCACCGTCGCCGAGGCCGGCTTCAACTTGCTGCCCAACGCCCAGAACTACCTCCGCGGGCGCGGGCTGCTCGTTCACGAGTTCTTCCCCGAATGGCTGCGCGAGACGGTCGCGGTCGCTGCCCGCTGCACCTTCAGCCTGGAGGAGCTGCGCTACGAGTACCCCGAGGAGATCGTGCCGGCGGGTGAGACGCCGGCCTCGCACCTGAGAGCGCTCACCTACGCCGGAGCCGCTCGGCGTTTCTCGCACGGTCTTCCAGACAAGGTGCGCATCCAGATCGAGCACGAGCTCAATACCATCGCGTTGCTGGGCTACGAGCCGTATTTCCTCACCGTCGAGGACATCGTTCGTTTCGCGCGCGAGCAGGGCATCCTGTGCCAGGGCCGCGGCTCGGCCGCCAACTCCGCGGTCTGCTACTGCCTCGGCGTCACAGAGGTCGACCCGGCACGCATGAACGTGCTGTTCGAGCGCTTCATCAGCGTCGAGCGACGCGAACCCCCCGACATCGACATCGACTTCGAGCACCAGCGCCGCGAGGAGGTGATCCAGTACATCTACCGCAAGTACGGGCGCGACCGCGCGGCGCTCACGGGCGTCATCACCTCGTACCGCACCAAGTCTGCGCTGCGCGACGTGGGCAAAGCGCTCGGCTTCCCGATCGAGACGGTCGAGCGCCTGGCCAAGACGGCCTACGGCATCGAGGGTCAGTGGATCAGCGACGCCTGCTTGGTCGAGAACGGCCTGGACCGCAGCGTGCGCCAAGTCAGTCTCTGGCTGGACCTGGCCAACGCGATCCGCGGTTTCCCACGCCACCTGAGCCAGCACACCGGGGGCTTCGTCATCGCGCGCGACAAGCTCAGCCGGCTGGTGCCGGTGGAGAACGCCGCGATGGACGACCGTACCGTGATCCAGTGGGACAAGGACGATCTCGATGCGCTAGGCCTGATCAAGGTCGACATCCTCGCGCTCGGCATGCTCACCGCCATCCACCGCGCCCTGGACTTCGCTGGCGCCAAGCGAGACGCCCCGATGCGCATGCAGGACGTGCCCGCCGAATGCGCCGTCACCTACACCATGATCCAGAAGGCCGATACAGTGGGCGTTTTCCAGATCGAGAGTCGGGCGCAGATGACCATGCTGCCGCGGCTGAAGCCCGAGCGCTTCTACGACCTGGTGGTGCAGGTGGCGATCGTGCGGCCCGGACCGATCCAGGGCGGCATGGTGCACCCGTACCTGCGGCGCCGAGCCGGTGAGGAGGCGATCGACTACCCGAGCGAGGACATCAAGACCGCGACTGAGCGAACACTCGGCATCCCGCTATTCCAGGAGCAGGTGATGCAGATCGCCATGCTCGCGGCCGACTTCACCGCCGGCGAGGCCGACCAGCTCCGGCGTGCCATGGGCGCCTGGCGCAAGCGCGGCGGACTGGCCGAGCACCAGCAGAAACTGATCGCCCGCATGTTGGCCAAGGGGTACACCCAGGACTTCGCCGACCGCATCGCCAAGCAGGTCGAGGGCTTCGGCAGCTACGGGTTTCCGGAAAGCCACGCGGCAAGCTTCGGGCTGCTGGTCTACGTCTCGTGCTGGCTCAAGCGCCACCATCCCGATGCGCTGCTCGCCGGGCTTCTCAATAGCCAGCCGATGGGCTTCTACGCGCCGGCCCAGCTGGTGCGCGATGCGCGCGAGCACGGGGTGGTCGTGCGTCCGGTGGATGTGATGGTGAGCGACTGGCACACTAAGCTCGAGGAGCCGGCGCAGGCAGAGGGCTCACCGCGGTGGGACAAGACCTTCGTCGAACCACTGCGCGCCGTGCGGTTGGGCCTGTCGCTCATCTCGGGCATGCGCGAAGCCGCGGCGCTACGGCTCATGGCAGCGCGTGCGGCGGCTCCCTTGGAGACGGTCGAGGACATGGCAATGCGGGCCGAACTCGATGCCCACGACCTGCGCTGCCTGTCAGGTGCGGATGCGCTGGCCACGCTCGCCGGCCACCGCCCTGACGCAGTCTGGGAAGCGACGGGCGTCGACACGCGGCCTACAGAGATGCTGCGTCAGGCGCGAACCGTAGAGGATCTCGTGACCTTCGAGTCACCTGAAGAGGGCGCCGACGTGGCGGACGACTACGCGGCCATGGGGCTCACGCTGCGGCGACATCCATTGGCGCTGATCCGCGACAAGCTCCGCCGCTACCGGATCTGGACCGCGGAGGACCTGCGGCAGCGTGCGAAGAACGGTCAGACCGTGCGCGCCAGCGGCATCGTGACGCATCGGCAGCAGCCGAGCACGGCCAGCGGCGTGATCTTCGCCACGCTCGAGGACGAGACCGGCATCGTTAACATCATTGTCTGGCCGAGCGTGGCGGAGGAGCAGCGTCAGGCCCTGCGCGGGTCGAAGCTGCTTTCAGTGCAAGGCACCTGGCAGTCGGAGAAGGGCGTGCACTCGTTGGTGGCATTGAAGCTGCGCGATCACACCGAATTGCTTCAGGGGCTTCGGGTGGCGAGCCGTGACTTTCGATGAAGATCAACGTCTGGTCAGCGACCACCCGCCGTCCACGCGCGGACCTGGCCTCGGCGCTCCCGCAGCATTCCACGTTTGTTTCCTACAGCGCCAGCAGATCGCGCGGTTCATTTTGCTTACATCGCGGCGTTTGCCGCTTTGATTGGAGTACCTATGAACAAAGAACTAGCGAGCGGCCGTCCGACGGAAGACGAAGATGCTGATCCAATCGGTCCGACCGACGGTGAGGACCATGACCGAGGCGCCAAAGTTGAAAGCGGTGGCGGGCCCGATACGGCACCACTGAATTTCGATGATGACGAGATCTACTCCGGTCGTTCCGGAAGTATCCGTAGCGGCGGCACAACCCACGCCAAGGGCGGCGACAGCGCTCCGCTGGGACCCCCGGCAGAAATTCTCTCCGGCACGAATGAGCCGAGCGACCCGTAGAAAAAATGATTCAGCGCGGATGCATTGCCGCTCCCTGAGAACGAGCCTCGGCCTTTGAGTGGAGCCCGTATGTGCAGTCACTACCAAGCCGAAAAGCGCCGCTACATAATCGAAAAGCGTTTCGGCATCAAGCTGCCGCCCGAGTGGGAGCCGCCACCCGGTAGCAGCCACATTTACCCAACGCAGTCCGCGCCGATCATTCGCCGGCCGCCCGAGCGCGATTCGGGCGATGAGGCCGTCCCTGAGGTTGAGGTGGTCGAGGCGCGTTTCGGTCTCCTCCCTGGCTTTGCGAAAGAGGTGAAGTACGGCACCCGTACGTACAACGCCCGCTCGGAAACGGTCGCGTCGTTACCCAGCTTCAAGCAGGCATGGACGAAGGCCCGGCACTGCATCGTCCCTTGCGAGGCGATCTACGAGCCCGACTGGCGCACCGGCACGCACATCCCGACCAGGTTCACCGCGGCCGACGGTGGCACGCTCGGCGTGGCCGGCCTGTGGCAGCCATGGAAATCGCCCGAGGGCGAATGGATGAACACCTTCACGATGCTGACCCTTAACGCCGACGATCACGATTTGATGAAGCACATGCACCGCCCGGACCCCAAGCGCCCGCCCGAGATGCAGGACAAGCGCATGGTGGTGATCTTGCCGGAGGGGCTCTACGAAGCCTGGCTAAATGCACCCGCGGCTGAATCGGTGGAGCTCATCCGCCAGTACCCAGCCGACCGATTGATCGCCACGCCGGAGCCCTTGGAGCCCAAGAAGAAGCCGAGCCTGAGGCCGCCAGAGCAGGGTGAGCTGTTGTGAGACGTGGTTTGTAGTTAAGTGTCGCGCAAGGCGCCGGGTCCGGTCGAGGTCAGTACCGACCCAAGAGACTGACAAGCGACGTCCTTCGACCCTCGCGATTCAGCTTACGGCCGTTCTATCGCTCAGTCGGCCGTCGCGCCGGAGGCCTTCACGGCCACCCCCCACTTGATGATCTCACTGGCGATGAAACGGTCGAACTCCGGGCTCGTGGTGGGCGCGGAATCAGACCCGCAGTCTCGCATGAACTTGAGCATCACCTCGCTGCGGAGGATCTCCACTACTTCTTGGTTCAGCCAGGCCACATCTCCGGCGGCGTGCCGTGCGGCGCCATCAGGCCAACCCTTGGTTGGAATCGGTTTTCGACGCCGCGAGGATCCATTCGCGAAATGCAGCCACGTTTGGACGCACGTGGCTGTCTTTTGGATAGACAAGGTAATAGGCGAAATCGTCGAGCAGGGTGTACGACGTTGATCGTAGCGGACCGGGCGCTGCTACGTTCGTAAGGATGTGCCAGCCGAAATGGCAAAAGGATGTCCAGAGCAAGGAGCTTCGGTGGTATCTGTGGCGCGGGGATTTCGTCCAAAGTCCTCAGGGAAATCGCCAGAACTATTGGAACCCCATCACTGGTGAGCTTTTGCGCGAGGCTCTGAAGCGATACACGCCCGTAGCCTGACGCTTGAGCTGTCCTTCACACGGGTCCTCGCAACCGGGCAAACGGTTTCTTGCTGACCGGGAAGTGGCGGAATGGACGTTTCACTACACCTGGCGTGGCGAGGAGAAGCGCTTCGATGGAGCCACTGTCGCGCAGCTCCGCGACGGGAAGCTCAGCTACTTGCGCGAATACGCAACAACTGAGGCTTTGTTTGGCTGGCAGGGTCAATGGCGATGAAGCTCCTGCCTCGCCCATCATTTCGCACGCTTGTTCAAGCGAGTCGGCTGTGCCTTTGGCGCATTCAGCAACCCGAGAACTCTATCCGCAGATTGCTTCATGACCAGCATGTCCGCGGCTGAGACTGAGGGGCGTTTGATGCCGTGAGCGTTCATTTTTTGTAGAAGATCGCCATACCAACTCAAGCCGAGCTGCTGCATCGCGACTGACCGAGTCATGACGCCATTCGCGTAGGCGAGCAGAATCGCCTTCTCCGCGGCCACCGAGGGATCCAGTGGTCCCCGGGAGCGATCAGACGTGTTCATTTAACGGTTGCGTGAAGACCCGAACCTGACGTCCGGGCCCGGGCCGCGAATCAATTCCAGCGATCGCAGTTCTACGAAGGTGAAATGCCCTTTTCCCGGCATCCATCCGCCAGTGTCGATGAACAGAACGTTGCCGAGTTTTTTCGGAACGGAGAGGGTCACGTGACCGTGGATGAGGGCTCTCACATTGCTAACCTCCGTCTGGTAGACGCGGTCGAAGCGCATCGTCGACCACAGGCAAATCTGCCTGTCGTCCTCGGAGAAGGGGGCTTCGACCGCGCGCCAGTCGTCGGACGGAAAGTCTGCGTGAACAAGGCCCACCGACCCTCCTGCGGTTTCGACCTGGATCGTCAGCGGAAGGGCACGAAGTCGTTCGCCCACCCGGGTCTGTTCGGACTTCGATAGGTTCAGCAACCAATCACCTCCTTGGTTCGCGAGGCTCGAAAGTGCGCTGGGTGCATCCAGGGCGTAGTCGGACGCCATCAGATCGTGATTCCCCATCGTTGACGAGAACCATGGCTTCTCAAGCCACTCCACGACGAGATGAGACTCCGGCCCACGGTCGACGAGGTCGCCCGTGCAAAACAGTCTGTCGACGGCGGGTGCGAATCCGATCGCATCGAGGGCTGTTTGCAGTGCAGTAAAGCTGCCATGGATGTCACCGACGGCGAGGTCGCGGCCGCGTTGATTGAGTTCGAAGCGCATGACTTGAGGGCCACGGAGCACCTCGGTTCCGTCACTGTCGCGCAGTGGGCATCCCATCGCCTTCACACCACAGCGTCTCTCAGTACGTTGCCTGACTTATCGAGGCTGTGTGCTTTGCATGCGCACGCGAGCCAACCACCGAACCTACTAATTTCGCCCGGCGCGCCACACAGCATGCACTTGTGCAACGATTTCTTCTCGGCTTCATGCAGGATGGCGGCAATCTGCTTCTCGATGTCGTGCTCGTCCTTCAGGCCCATCGTGAGTTCTCGTAACCCTTGGCCGTCGGTGAGGCTCAGACGTATTGGCGTTGCGGCATTCGTTGAAAAGTAGTACCGGGCGGAGCCGTACTTCTCCTTCGTCTGCGTGAAACGAAAGCCGCGTTTGTCGTCGCCCAGCACGGCATCGATCTGTTCGCACGCACGGATGAAGTCCGGCAGCCATCCGCGGTAGAAATCCAGACCTAAACGCGGTGTCTGGAACATGTAGGCAAAACGCCGCTTCAGATCCTGGAGTTGTTCGAATTCAGGGGTCGCCATGAAAAGGCCTTTCTGATGTGCTGTCGTGAAAGAGCGCGCTGACTCAACAGTTGCGGCAGGAATCGGCCGATGCGTTGGGGCCCGGTCCCCGGATCAGCTTCAGCGACTCGAGTTCGACGAAGGTGAAATGCCCCTGGCCAACCATCCAGCCGCCAGTGTCGATGTAGAAGGCGTTGCCGTGCTGTTGCGGTAGTGCAAGAGTCAGGTGCCCGTGGATCAGTGCTCTGACGTTTCGCACTAGCGTTGAGGATTGACGACCGAACCGCCTGGTCGACCACAGGCAGCGTTCGATCTCGTCACCGGTCAGCGGCATGTCGATCGCTCGCCAGTCGTCTCCCGGAAAGTCCCCATGCACAAGCCCGACCGGACCTCCGAACGTCTCAATCTCTATCGCCAGCGGCAACGCTTGAAGACGTTGCGCGATGCAGCGCAGTTCATCCTCCGGCAGGTCAAGCAGCCAGTTATGGTCCGGATGCAGCCGTCCTGGCCGCACATGTGGCAGGGTCAATGCGTGTTCGCGCACCATTGTTTCGTGGCTACCCAACACCGAGAAAAACCAGGGTTTGTTGAGCCAGTCGAGGACCAGATGAGACCCCGGACCGCGATCCACCAGATCACCGGCGCAAAACAGGCGATCCGTCGCAGGCGCGAAGCCGATCGCATCAAGTGCGGTCTGCAAAGCCTCAAAACATCCATGGACATCACCCACCGCGAAATCGCGACCCAGGCGATTTCGTTCGAAGCGAAGAAGCTGCGGACCGAACAGGTAGCCCGTGTTTGTCATTGGGCTGCCTCTTGACGCCGCAGCCCTGTGTGTTTCGCCCACACCACGATTACAAGCAAAGAGTCAATCCGTTCCAACAACCACCGCCAGCGCGAGGTGATTGAGCCGCGGCACGAGCCGCTGCCCTTGCACCTGCTTGATCGCACCTTGCAAAAGGGCCACCGGCAAGGAGAGTAGGAATCCGACGATCACGCCTGCGACGATGAATGAAACATCCGTGCCGGCGGAGATGGCGCACAGCACCCCAATGCCGCTGCCAATGATCAGCCCCCATTTCATGCGCTTCTTATAGAAGCCTGGCGGAAGGTAGAGCCCGAACGCCCGCAGGCGGTCGCAGTGAATCGACTTGTCGAAGTTGAATTTTCCGGTGGTGTTGTTCAGCGCGCCGAATACGGAGCCTTCTTCGATGCCTTCGGCGGCGCCGTACACCAGCGACATGTCGTGGCCAACCCTTACGTCGACGGGAAAGTCGCTCAGGTCGTAAGCGGACTCCTTCCCGTCAGGCGCACGCAGCCAAACCTTGCTGAGTGACACAACCTCGGAATGCAGGCGCCCAGCTCGAACAACCGGCGTGCCGCCAATGTACTGCCGCTGGTCGCGTTCTTGGTGGACGACCGAGACTGAAGATTCGGAAGCATCGATGACGACACCGCGAGCAACATCAAGCCAGATGCGTCGCTTGCCGGGTAATGTGATCGTGGTGGGCATGGCGAGTGTTGGTTGGGGTCAGAGGGCCGAGGTTTAAGCGTTGGAGCTTCGGCAGGTCGCGGCGAACCTGGTCCGTTGCTTCGATCCGTTCCGGCTGATGTTGAGGTGGAGATCGCAAGGCGAAGGCAGACGAGCCGACCTCTAGCGTCCTGAGGATGTGCGAGCTAACCTGAGACGACGCATGTCGGCCGACCCCGAAGCGACTGAAGTTGGTCAGGAGTCGGAGGCGATACAAGCGGGCCAATCACCAAGGAGTCGGTCGCACCTGCTGCTTGGACCACAAGGAAGGCTGGCTTGCCTGGATTTGCACTCCTACGGTTGCCATCGGCGTCGCTCAGGTAAACGCTCTCGATCAAGCTCCGTTCTCGCTTCGGACAGCCTTTCAGGCTCGTGGCTTGCTCTGCAGCTTGCTCGAACGTCAGTGGACGAGTAGCCCCGTGGGCGTGTAGGCAACACGCCAACGGGAGCAAAGTTGCGAGGGATCTCAAAAGTGGTGCGCGGAAGTTCACAGCACCTCCTTCGCCAGGGGCTCGGGTTGCGCCAAGCGGCTGGCGCACGCGCTGTGCATCCATTCGACCGCAGAAGGCAAGGGCGTGCCCAGACCCATCAGTGCTGCGGCCAACATTTCGCCATAGACCCGGTCAGCGCCATCGGCCGCATGGTCGACACTGCCGATCAGAACAGCACAGTGCGTTGAATTGGCCAAGAAGGCTGCTACCTCCGCGGTTGCGGGGCTGGCATTCTGTGCGTGCGCGCCGTGCATGCACAGCAGCGCGAGAGCGCAAAGTGAGCGCAATGGGTGTTTCACGGATTCCTCAATGGTTTCGCCTCGCTGGCGGGGCGAGTAAGACAGATCGACATCGACCAACTGGCGCCGATTATCGTGGAGACGATAAAATTATCGCATGATGGGGAATGATAAAAATCAATCGATCGCGACAATTTGCGGATGCCACCCGCCAACGACCCGAAAGCCTTCGGCATACGCTTTCGTCAAGCGTTGCAGCGCAAGGGGCTCGGAGGAGTCGGTGCGACCCAGCTGGCAGAAGCGCTGCTGTCGGAGTTCCCCGAAGGCTTGTCCATCCAGTCTGTGCACAAGTGGGTCAATGGCACGGCAGTGCCCCGCCCCGATCGGTTGGCGGTTCTGGCAAGTTGGCTAGACGTGTCCGAGCATTGGCTGCGTTTCGGGCCCGACCCGAAAGCCTCGAACCGGCAGACCGGCGGCGCGGATCGGCCAATCAGCACCAAGGATCTCGCCCGCCGGCTGCAGGCCTTGTCTGAGCCCCAGCGCGAAATTGTGGAAGCCCTGCTCTTGGAGTTCGAGAAAATTTCGCCAGAGTGACGTCAAGTTTGTTGATGCGTGAACACGGGTGGACGCACCATTTTTCTGCATCACTTCGGCAGGCAACTGCTCTTAGCCGGTACCGAAAACTTGCGTTTGATCCGCTCAAGGCTTCAAACACATTGGCCGGGTCGCAGACGTTCCAATCTCAGTGATCAAAAAGCTAACTTGGCAGCCAAGACGCCTCAGGACCTCATCGCCTATCTGCAAAGAGGGCAAGAACGTCAAACTTGCACACGCTGGTCTCGGCGCGGCATCGCATTTGCCGGCTCCGACCAAGAGCGTGCGCGGCATGGACGCCTATTTCCTCGCGCCGAAGCCTTTCATGCAGCGGTGCAGCGCTCGGTGAGCACGCTGGGCGTGCCCGTCCCGCAAGTGCACTACGAATTCTCCGGGCCTGCTTCTGCCCCGATTGAGGTTTGAATCGCCTGCAAAGTCGGCGGGATCGGCTTCACGGCGCTGGACCAAGCGCCGACTCTGCATCCGCGCCTACGCGCCTAGCCAGAATCTCTCACTGCGATCGAGAAAGTCATGCAGGTGCACGATCACCGACTCGTCGTCGACCAGCACGACGCCGTACTGCGGCGGCTCGAAGCTGCCCGGGATGTCCTCGGATTCCCGAAGGTGCAGCGCCACCTGATGGTTGGTGCCGCGCAATGTCGAGAACGGGATGCCGCGCCAGGTGCCCGAGATGGGCCGATGGATGTGGCCGAAGAACAGGTGCTTGATGCGGTGTTCGTGGCCCTTCAACGCCGTCAGCAACCATTCGTTGTCGACCAGGCCGATCCGGTCCATGACCGGAATGCCGAGGGGGAAGGCCGGATGGTGCATGAACAGGAGCACCGGCACATCGTCCTCCGCCAGGCGCTGGGCGAGCCAGTTGGCCCGCTGCTCGCAGAAGACGCCGGAATGCGTTCCCGGCTCGTTGGTGTCGAGAAACAGACCCCTGAACTTGCCGACCGCCTGCTCGTACTGGATGAACCCGTTGTGGTCCACCGGCACCTGGGGGAAGCGTTCCCGGAAGTTGGGCCGGCTGTCGTGGTTGCCGAGAATCAGATGGACGGGCATCGGCAGGCGCGCGCATTGCTCCGACAACTGGCGGTAGGCGTCCGGGTGCCCGACATGGGCGAGGTCGCCCGTGATCACGCAGAACGCTGCGTCGGCATGTTCGGCGATCACGCTGTCGATGCAGCGCTCGAACCGTTTGCCGGGGTCATGCCCGTAGAGGGCACGACCCTGCACGACAAGATGGATGTCCGTGATGTGGATGAACTTGAGCATGGTCGTGCCTGGCGATCAGCGCGGCAGCAGTGCCTGGACCGCCTTGCTCATGTCGGTGAGGGCGACGGCGGGCTGCACTTCTTGCGAGACCACGGTCTGCAGGTGGTCCTTGATCACGTCGGTGATCTTCAAGCCGTTGTCACCCGGAAACGCGTACCAGCCCGTGAGCACCGGCATCTGCGCGATGGCGGTCAGGTGGTTGGGGTTCGCCTTGTAGAAGGGCGCCAGCAGATTCGGGTCGTTCGCCGGCAGCGTGTTGGCCGGGAAGTAGCCGGTGGCCTTGACCATGGTCGTCGCGCCCAGCGGGCCGGTGGCGAACTTGATGTACTCCCAGGCAGCGGCCTGCTTGGCAGGGTCCTTGGAAAACATCATCGCCGCATTGCCGCCGGCCGGCAGGCGGCCGTCTTTGGCCACGGGCATGCGGGCGGTGCGGATCTCGAACTTGCCGCCGACCTGCTTCGTGATGCTGCCCAGGCGTGCGGTGGTCGTCGCCAGCACCGCGAGCTTGCCGCTCACGAAGTCCTGCCAGGCGGCCGAATACGAGATGTTGCGCATCTCGCCTTGCTTGACGAGCTGCTCGAGGGTCTGGATGGCAGCCTTGCCTGCGGGGCCGTCGAAGGCCACCTTCTTCTCGTCGGCGGTCAGCATGGTGCCGCCGTTGCTGAAGACCAGCGCCTGCCACATCCAGTTGCCGGTGATGTCCCACTCGACATGCAGGCTGTCGGTGCCGGGCGTTGCCGCCTTTGACTTCTTGGCCGCGTTCATGATGGCTTCCCAGGTCGTCGGGAAGCGATCGGGCTCCACGCCCGCCTTGCGCATCAGATCGGCGTTGTAGTAGATGACGGGCGTGGACAGCGCGAAGCCGATGCCGACCTGCTGACCCTTGACCTGCCCCAGTGACAGCAGTGCCTGGTCGTAGCCCATGCCCGACCAGCCTTTTTCCGCCTTGATGAAGGGCGTCAGGTCGACGGCCAGACCGCGGTCGGCAAACACGCGCTGGCGATTGAGGCCCTGATAGGACACATCGGGCAGCTGGCCTGTCACGGCCTGGCGCAGCACCTGCTGTGCCGCGACCTCGTAGTCGGACGTGGGCGCACGGAACGTGACCTTGTACTGGGGGAACTTCGCCATGAAGTCTTTCGCGATCGATTCATGGACCTCCTTGAAGAGATCCGCGTACGCGTAGTCGATCACGATCTCGGTCGGTTGCTGAGCCTGTGCCAGGCCGGTGGCCATCAACACGGTCAGGGCGGCGGTTTTCTTGAACAGTCGTTTCATTGCATAACTCCTTGCGGTTTAACCTTTGACGCCGGTGAGCGTCACACCTTCGATGAAGCGCTTCTGCGCGACGACGAACAGCAGCACCAGCGGCGCCGTGATCAGCACCGTGCCGGCCATCAACGGACCGAACGCGCTGCCTGCTTCCTCATTGCGGAAGAACATGGTTCCCAATGGCGGTGTCGCCAGATCGGGTGAATTGATGACCAGCAGTGGCCAGAAGTAGTCGTTCCAGTGCCAGACCACCGAGAAGATCGAGAACGCCAGCAGGGCGGGCATGGCGGTGGGGAGCATCACGCGCCAGACGATCTCCAGCTCACCCATGCCGTCCAGCCGAGCGGCATGGATCAGGTCGTCGGGCACGGTGCGAAAGAACTGCCGCATCAGGAAGATGCCGAACGCCGACACGCTGAAAGGCAGGATGAGCGCGGCCATCGTGTCGAGCAGACCGGCGTGGTACAGCATCACGTAGAGGGGGATTGCCGTGGCCTGGTACGGCACCATGAGCGCCAGCATCACCAGGCGCCATGCCCACGGCTTGCCACGGAACGACAGCTTGGCGAAGGCGTAGGCGGCAGGCAGTGCCACCAGGATCTGCAGCACCAGGATGCCCGCGCAGACGAGCACGCCATTCCACAGGTAGCGCAGCAAGGGGACCTTGGTCAGCGCCAGCGTGTAGTTCTCCACCGCGGCAAAGCGGGTCGGAAAGAGATGGATCTCGCTGCCGAAGATTTCGTCGGCAGGCTTGAGCGAGGTCAGCACCATCCAGATGAACGGCATCAGGAAGACCAGCGCCACGGCCATCAGGACCACGTGGCGAAGAATCCGGAAGGAAGGGGAAGGACGTTTCATGCGTAGTGCGTCCGGCGCTCCAGCGCGGCGTGCTGGATCTGGGTCAAGAGGAAGATGCCTGCAATGAAGACCACCGTCATGGCGCTGGCGTAGCCCATGCGGAAGAAGCTGAACCCCTCCGCATAGATCGTGTGCAGCAGCACTTCGGTGGCCTTGTTCGGCCCGCCCTTGGTGAGCACATGGACGGTGTCGAAGACCTGCAGGGCGCGGATGGCGCAGACGGTGATGACGAACAAGGTGGTGGGGCCCAGTAACGGCCAGGTGACGAAGCGGAATCGATCGAAGGGACGCTCGATGCCGTCGAGTTCCGCCGCATCGCGCACGTCGCGCGGAATCCCTTGCAGCCCGGCCAGGAAGAACACCAGGGCCAGCCCCGACATCTGCCAGATGCCGATCGCAGCGAGCGAGTACAGCGCGAGCCGGCGGTCGTTGAGCCAGTTCTGGGGTGCAACGCCGACCTGCATCAGCAGGTGGTTGACGAGCCCGGCGCTGGGATGCAGCAGGAACTCCCACACGACCGCCATGGCGATCAGCGTCGATGCGGCCGGCATGAAGAAGGCGGTGCGGTAGAAGCCGCGTCCCGATCGATCGGATTCGATCAACAAGGCGAGGCTCAGGCCCAGCGTGATGGAGCCTCCGGTGACGAGGACCAGGTAGACGAGGGTGTTGGTCACGGACTTCCGGAACACCGCGTCCGACCAGAGTTCGGCGTAGTTCTGCAGGCCGACCCAGTTCAGCGTGGTGGCGCCGAACTGCCAATCGGTCAGCGACATCAGAAGGACGGCCAGCACGGGGATGAACAGTAGAAGCGTCGCAAGAAGGCCCGCGGGCGCAAGAAGCGAAACGGTGGAGAGGGGATGGGCGCGCATGCTCGGCTTTCAGGCGACCCGGACCAGGGCGTCGCATCGATCGATCAACAGGCGCTGACCGCCTGCGTCGAAGACATGCAATGCCTCCCACGGGACCGTGACCTCGAACTCGGCCCCTGCGCGCGCCGCCGTGCCTGCCGGGAGGCAGACGATGCAGGGCTCGCCCTGGCTCGGCAGAGCCAGCGTGGCCATCAACTCGGCCCCCGCGTATTCCACATGGCCGACCACGCCGCGCACGGTGAGGCCAGGCGCTTTCGCCAATGTGACGGCCTGCGGCCGAAAGGCGACATGGCAGGGCCCGCTATGCCCCGCGGTGTCGGCGATGCGTTGCGCCAGGCATTGGATCTCGCCGTTGGCGAGGATGTCGCCCGGCACGACGTTGATCCGCGGTGCGCCGACGAATCGAGCGACCTCGAGGCTTTGTGGTCGCATGTACAGATCTTCGGGTGGCGCCACCTGGAGGATGCGGCCTTCGCGCATGACCGCCACACGGTCCGACATGGACATGGCTTCGTGTTGATCGTGCGTGACGTAGATGAACGTCACGCCCAACTGGTCGTGAAGCTGGCGGATTTCGGCACGCAGCGCATGCCGAAGGTTGGCATCCAGATTCGAGAGGGGCTCGTCGAACAGGAACACGGACGGGTGGCGCACCATCGCGCGCGCCAGGGCCACGCGTTGGCGCTGGCCACCCGACAGATGCGCCGGCTTGCGGTCGAGCAATCCGTCGATGGCGAGTCGCCTGGCCACTTCATGCGCGCTGGCATGGATGTCGGCCAGCCGGCGGCGCACGGCGGGAGACACCAGGCGCGCCCCCGGCAGGCGACCCCAGAAGCCCAGGCCGCGCATCACCAGCGGCATCGAGATGTTCTCGCGCACGGTCATGTGCGGGTACAGCGCGTAAGACTGGAACACCATCGCGCAGTCCCGTGCGCTGGGCGACAGGGCGAGCAGGTCGCGGTCTCCCATGCGGATCGTGCCGGTGTCGGGCGTGTCCAGGCCGGCGATCAGCTTCAGCAACGTGGACTTGCCGCAACCGGACGCGCCCAGCAGGGTGAGGAATTCGCCGTCGCGCACGGTCAGGTCGAGTTCCTGCAGAACGGCAGCGCTGCCGTAGCGTTTGGTCAGGCCCGAGATCTGGATGTCAGACATGGTGATTCGTCTCCGCCGTTGACTGAGTCGATGTCCGGGCGGCCATCCAACGGTGGAACTCTGCGTAGCCCGAGAACGCCACGGTGCAGGGGCGCAAGTCGTCGGGACCCGCGGCGTAGCCGCCGAGGTGGGCCGCCAGCCGTATGCCAGCCGCCTGGGCACACGCCGCGTCGACGCCGGAATCCCCGACGAACAGCGCTGTCTGCGGCGTCGCGCCCAGTTGGGTCAGTGCCAGGTGCAACGGCGCGGCGTCCGGCTTGGGATGCTCGGTGTCGCCCAGGCCTACGATCGCGTCGAAGAAGCCGGTCAGTGCTGCCTTGTCCAGCAGCGTGCGCGTCGAGTCTTGATCGCGGTTCGTGCAGATGCCCATGGCGATGCGCTGCGCACGAAGCATCGCCAGCAGATCGAGGGCGCCGTCGTACATCACGGCCTGGTGCAGCCAGTGCGATGCATAGCGGTGCGCGAAGGCATCTTCGAGTCGCGAGGCCAGCGCGAGCGGCACAGACGCTGCCTGACGCCGGATCGCGCTCTGGAACAGCGCGGTGATGCCCTGGCTCAAGGCAGGACGAAGATGCTGCGGCTCGACGGCCTGAAAGCCGGCCAGCACCAGCACCTCATTGGCCGCTGCGGCAAGGGAAGGCAAGGTGTCGAAAAGGGTTCCATCGACATCAAAGACGACTGTTCGTATTTGATCGTTAGTGTTCATGTTGTGCATGCTACGAACACGATGAGTCAAAATCGTGACAAATACCGGCGGTACAGTTTCCGCATCGATCACGCGCGCACACGGCGCGTCAACCGTCCTGAGGTGCAAGAAAACAGATGCTCAAAGCAGCTCGCCAGAAAGAAATCGTCGCCCTGCTGCAAGGGGGTGGCGTCGTCGAAGTCAGCGTGCTGGCGGAGCGTTTCCAGACATCGCCGATCACCGTCCGCCGTGACCTCATCGAATTGCAGGAGCGCGGCGTGCTGGCCCGCACGCGAGGGGGCGCGATTCCCGGCAACGAGGTGTATGCGGAAGGTTGGGCGCGCTACGAGAGCGTGAGCTACGCGGAGCGCGAGAGGGAGAACTACCGCGAGAAGCGCGCCATCGCGGAGCTGGCCGCGCAATCAGTGTCGGACGGCGATTGCATCCTGATCAACGGCGGGACCACATGCAGGCACCTGGCGGAAGCGCTGCGAGGTCATCACCACCTTCATGTCGTCACCAACGGACTCACCGTCGCGATGGAGCTGGCCAAGAGCAGAAACGCCACGGTCCACCTCCTGCCCGGCACCGTGGACTTTCAGAAGATGACGAGTGTGGGCCGCCTCGAAACAGGCGCATTCGAGGACATCACGGTGAGGGCGGCCTTCCTCGGCGTCCACGGGATCTCCGCGACCGGGGGCATCGGCATGCTGACGCCCGAGGAGGCGGCAATGAACCGAGCCTTTGCCGAGGCGGCCCAGTCCGTCAACATCCTCGTCGACTCCTCCAAGTTCAAGGCGCAAGCGATCTTCAGGATCACGCATCTCGACAAGGTCGCGCGGGTGTTCACCGACGACGGCATCAGCGATGAAGTGCGGCATTCGCTGGAGCAGGCCGGGGTGGAGGTCCTCGTCGCCCATGCCGAAGAAAATGGTCACTGAGGCCGCGCCGTCTAAAAGGCGTGACGACGATCAGCCAACGCGTGGTCGTGGCTGTGAGCTTAGAGCAATCGTCAAAGTTGCACGGGCATGATTGAGGACCAAGCCAACCGCACTCGGGCCACGGTGCTGGGCCTCGAAGAATGCTTGACCATCCGCGAGGTGTCCTGGCGGCGAGCGGCGCGGTTGGAGGTCAGCGCCACGCAGCCTCGCGAACCACAGAGGCTCGCCAAAGTCGTCACCCGTCGGCCTGCCATACGCTCCAAACCAAGTCGAGAATCAAAGGCCTCATCCTGGTTCGGGTCCTGCAAGAGTTAGAAACCTCGTCAGCATTGCGTGAGCACGCTACGCTAGCTGTCGCAGAGGTAATTTGATCGTGAATACGCACCCCTTGCCCGGTACGTCTTGCACGGTCAAGCATCCATGGTCGGACTCGACACTTCGCTTTGCGATCGAAAGCCCTAGTCCAAGGCCTCGCTTGTCGTCGAAACCTTGCAGGAAAGGCTTGAACATCGTGTTAATGTTCCCTTTAGGAAGACCACCGCAGCAGTCCTCCACATCAATGTGGATCGAATCAGCGGACGTATGCGCGCGCAGCGTGACTTCGCTACCCGCTCGGGTGAACTTGAAGGCGTTTTGCAACAAATTTCCAAGTGCCGCCATCAGCAGTTCGCGATTGCCTTCGATTGCAACTTCAGGATCCACTTCCGCGATGCGGAGCACACACCCGGTGTCGGCCGCGTAGAGTTTGGCAACGCGGCCCGCATCTGCAAAGAACGTTGCAAGCGAGAAAATGCGCGGATGCAAGGGCGCGAGACCCGCGTTGCGTACAGCACTCAAGGAATGGTCGATCAAGCCTTCCATTGAGCCGAGGCTGCGTTTGAGCACCGCGCCTGTAGAGCCTCCCACTGGCAGCCGGCCAGACTCCAGGGCCGCGAAAGCGAGCTTGCAGACGTGCAGGTGGTTGCGCAATTCGTGCGCGAGAAAGCCAAGCCTTTTGTTCTCTTCCTCGGCTTGTAGTCTCGCCACTTCGACATCACGCTGGGCGGCAAACTCAGTAACTGCGTCTGCGATGGCGTTGTCTAGGCAACGGTTCAACGTGCGGAACTGGTCGACCGAGAACGGGGCATTGCGTTCGACAGCGAGGTCGGTGATGGCCTGACACAGATCGCCGTAGTCATGGACAACCTGATCAACCGTGTAACCGAGCCCGAGCAGCTCCCCTCCGTGGACCGTGGCTGAAACGCCCATCTCCGAGAGCGCTGATGCATCGCCTCCGGATGGTCCTGAAATCTGCAGCCCTCCCACCCTATCTCCATGACCCTCGATTTCAAGCGTACGCGTCAATTGCTGAAGAAACATCGGTACGCCATGGGAAAGCTGGTCGGGTGCGGCGTCTCGCAAGGGCCGCAGCCCAACCTTTTCCCTACATCGTCGACCCAGTTCGTTGTGATTGTCTTGTAGGAAGCTGTGCATGCTTTGCCCTGGTGGGCTGCGGCTTGGCGCCGGTCGCAGCGGGGATGATGGCGGAATCGTCTCGCGTCGCCAGAATCGAAGTTGAGCCTGCGTCCAGGAAAGGGGTGGCATCCCCCCTCACTCCTATGGTACAGCGAGTGCCACCAAGACCGATGACTGTGGATTGACGGGCCATTTCTTAGCCGTCCTTGCCGTCAAGGCGGGTTGTCACCAGCCAAGGGGAATAAATCATAAAATACAGCGCGAACGCGATGCCCCACGCTCCGGCTGCTACCACCAGCCAAGTGACAAGATGCTGCGGCGCCATCAGCGGGAGGAGAACCCTCGACACGGCAGCGCTCGCTACAAGCAAAAATGCTGCTATCTCAAACTTTGAGGCTTGCAATGGTCGTCCGGTATGGCCGCGTGCGGTGCGGGTAATCATGCCAATGACAAGCCCGCCAGTACAGCCTACTGCAAGCGCGTGGATGCCGGAGGAAACGCTGATCAATCCGAGTTGGGACAACGCGAGCAGTGCGAGGCCGAGGGGCAGCCACGCATAGGCGAGGTGAAGAACCCAAAGAATCGGGCGCGAGCGTGTCCGCAAGGGTTTCCAACGCATCAGGCGAAGGACATGCAGAAACGATGCTGCCCCAAGCGCCGTAGCACTTAAGACAGTTACCGGATCTATCACCCACAATGCCAGTGCGATGGCGGTGGTGCCGAGTGTGGTCTTTTCCAGCCAAGGCGGCACCTTCAGCGTAGCACCGGGCAACGCTGACTGAGTGAACGCCGGGATTACCCGCCCAGCAATCACGCATTCGATCATCAAAATCAAGGCCAACCCCGCATGCAGGGCGCGGACTGGTTCCATGCTGATGAGGCCGCTCGCGGCTCCATGAAAGGCGGCGTTGGCCAAGGTCAGCATCAGAAGAATGACGCCCATTGGCAAGTTGTGCTTACTGCCTGCGCGCACGAAAACCGTGATTAGGATAACCGCCACCACCGGCAGCAGCAGCAGGTCCAACACCGCATAAAGCACATACGGTGCAAAGACGGCGGCAATCCGGGCCGCCAGCCAAAGCCCCGCAAGCGCGGCCAGCACGGCGCCGCGCGGAGTCTCCAAGCCTGTCCACGCTTTGCCAGCTGTCAGCAAGAAGCCCACAATGACCGCAGCCACAAAGCCAAAGAGCATTTCATGAGCATGCCAAAGTACTGGTGTCAGGGTCAGGTTCAAGGAAACTCGACCTAACAGGATTGCGATCCACAGCGGTATGGCGAGCATGCCGTAGGCGGCCGCTCCCAAGTAGAACGGTCTGAACCCAAGCCGCAACAAGGGCCACCCCTTGGGGGACTGCACGGTAGGTGATCCAGTGGGCATGGTTTGTGGGGAATCAAAAACAGCTCGACCGCGCCGGTTCGGTTTGCGGAAAGCGTTGGTTGTTCTCGAGATAAATGCCGTAATCAAGTCATCAGCAAACTGCTCAAATGCTCTCGTATAGCTTGCATCCTTAAAGGTTCATTCCGCCTGCACATACTAACACTATAAGATTCATACAGACTGAATGTTAAGACCATCCAACGGACATTGGTCAAAAGAAGGATGCGCAATGCGATTGACCCATTGGACTGACTACAGCCTGCGTGTGCTGATGTACTGCGCCGCCGGCGAACAGCGCGATCAGCGCGCCACCGTAGCTGAGATCGCCGAGGCTCACGGCATTTCTCGCAGTCATCTGACGAAAATCGTGATGACTCTCTCGGGTCTGGGCCTGCTGGAGACCACGCGGGGGCGCGGGGGCGGCCTGCGTCTGCTTAAGCCGGCGCAAAGTATCGTGGTCGGCGAGGTTGTCCGCCAAACCGAAACGGATTTCACCCTGGTGGAGTGCTTTGACATCGGCCGCAACACTTGCCGCCTGGACGGCCATTGCCGACTTAAGGGCGCGCTTCGAGAAGGCATGGACCGCTTCTTAGAAGTGCTCGACGGCGTGACACTGGCCGACTTGCTGGAACCGATGGCGGATTTGGGCAATGCTCAGCTGGTGCGGTACGTGCCGGGCCTCCCCCAAACCGCACCCCGTCATGAGCAGGAAATTGTTGACACAGAGAGCCGTTAACCTCAACCCATGGTGTCCACTGCATCTCTGTCAACCAAGCTGATTCGCATCGGCGCCGGGCTGTTGCTCGTCGCGCTTGCGTCCATTGCGCTCACGCTCTGGGTTACCTGGCAGCTTGAAGGGGGGGCAGCTGCGGTCAACGAAGCCGGACGTATGCGCATGCAGACCTGGCGACTCACGAGCGTAGCGCAGTCGGAGCGCACATCGGGTGATGTAGCTGCCCTAGTGCAGCAGTTTGACCAGAGCATGAGCTTGCTGCGCCTTGGCGACCCAAGCCGCCCACTTTTTGTGCCGCGGAGCAATTCCATAGCCCGCGAATTCGAGACGGTGGAAGCGTTGTGGAATGACCAGCGCACACTTTGGCTGCAAACCACGCCTCCCCGAGCTTTGCAGGAGGTGGCGGCAACCAATGAGTTAGTCGACGCGATCGACGCTCTCGTACTGGCAATCGAAAAAAAGCTCTCACGCTACACCACTATCCTTAATCTATTCCAGATGGTCATGATGGTTCTGGCCATTGCCGGCGCGGTGGTCATGCTCTACACCGGCTACATGTACGTGATCAACCCGCTGGGCCGGTTGCGCTTTGGCCTGCGCCAGCTAGAGTCAGGCAACTTCAAGGCGCGCATGGTAGTGGACACCCTTGACGAGTTTGGTCAGGTCGCTTCGGCTTTCAACCGCATGGCGTCGACGCTGCAATCGATGTACGCCGGGCTGGAAACCGAGGTGGAGACCAAGACGCGCCACATCGAGGCACAACGCTCGCGTTTGGAGACGCTGTATGACGTCAGTGCCTTTTTGGCCGAGGCCGGCAGTGTTGAAACACTCTCCCGCGGCTTTGCCGAACGTGTGCGCACGGTCGTCAAGGCCGACGCAGTAGCGCTGCGGTGGAGCGATGAGGCTAACCAACGCTACCTGATGCTGGCCTCCGATTGTTTCCCAGAGGACATGTTGGAGGAAGAACGCAGCCTGGTGGTTGGCGCGTGCGCCTGCGGCAATTTGCCTTCCGATGCGCGTACCCGCGTGATCCCTATCCGCAGTCACGACGAATTCAGCATGCGCGGCTGCGTGCGAGCTGGCTTTGAGACGCTTGTGAGTGTTCCGGTACGTCTGCAGCATCGCATCATTGGCGAGATCAACCTTTTCTTCCGGTCGACAACCACGCTTGGATCGAGGGAAACAGAGCTGCTTGACGCCCTGGCCAGCCATCTGGCCAATGCGCTTGAGGGTCTGCGCGCCGCCGCACTGGAGCGCGAGGCGGCCGTGGGTGAGGAGCGCGCCTTGATCGCGCGTGAGCTGCACGACTCGATTGCTCAATCGCTGGCTTTCCTAAAAATTCAAGCGCAGCTACTTCGGAGCGCGGCGGAGAAAGGCCAGGACGGGCGCCTGATGAGCACGCTGGACGAACTTGACGAAGGTCTTCGCGAAAGCATCAATGACGTGCGAGAGTTGCTCATTCACTTTCGAACCCGCACCAACACTGACGACATCGAGCGGGCACTGCAAGAGACGCTTCAGAAATTCCAGAATCAAACGGGTCTAGTGGCGCGTCTGCACGTTGAGGGCCAGGGACTTCCTTTAGCTGCGGACGTCCAGGTGCAGGTGCTGCACGTGATACTTGAGGCTCTGTCCAACGTGCGCAAACACGCCAGCTCCAGCCATGTCGAGCTCGATGTGGTGAAAGGGTCTCACTGGAGTTTCCGGGTGCGTGACGATGGCGTTGGATTCGATGCATTAAGCGAACCAGGCAAATCCCACGTGGGTATGCAAATCATGCGAGAGCGCGCGACGCTCATCGGTGCTCGGATCGATGTGAGCTCGGAACCGGGCCATGGCACCGTTGTCAGCCTGACCCTGCCTCCCCACCCGGTGATGGGCGGGGCCGCCTCACTCCATCTGGACCACGCGATCTCATGACAGACACCTCCACTCGCCCGATCCAATTGCTTGTGGTCGATGACCATTCTCTGTTCCGGCGTGGGCTTATGGCCCTGCTGTCGCCGGACCAACGCTTCGAAGTGACTTGCGAAGCGGGTGATGTGGGCGCTGCGCTGCGCTGCTTGGCGAGCCAGCGTCCCGACGTGATCCTGCTCGACAACCATTTGCCTGGTGTGCTGGGGGTGGACGCAATCCCCGCGCTTCGCGACGCCTCTCCCGGCAGTCGCGTGCTCATGTTGACTGTAAGTGAAAACGAAGCCGACCTCGTGGCCGCGCTCAAGGCTGGCGCTGACGGTTACCTCCTCAAGACCGTCGAATTGCACCACCTGTGCGAGGCCATCTTGAAGGTGATGGAGGGCGAATCGGTGGTGGGCCCGGAGATGACCACCAAGCTGGTGTCGGCCCTGCGCGCGCAGCGGCCGGGCAACGGCAACAACAACGGTATAGCCGAGCCACCCGCGTCCACAGCCGACCGTGAACTCGCTTCGCTCTCCGTGCGGGAACTCGAAATCCTGCACCTGATCGCGCGCGGAGACAGCAACAAACACATTGCTCGCCAGCTCGACATTGCCGAGACTACGGTCAAGATTCACGTACAGCACATCCTGCGCAAACTCCAGCTCACCTCGCGCGTTCAGGCAGCGGTGTTCGCTGCCCGACACGCTTAATGGAACATTGTCATGGCCTTGCACCACTTAGATTCTGGCGAGATTGCCGACCTGGTGAAGCTGGGCGGCGAAACAACGAGCACGCAGTCGATGGCGCTCTTTAAATCTGAGCAGCTCGAGGTCATTCGCCTGCGGCTGCCTCTGGGGCGAAGCATGCCGATGCATCAGGTGGCGGGCGAGATTACGGTGCAGTGCCTCGAAGGCGTGATTCATTTTGAAACGCCCCAAAGTGTTCAGCGGCTGCAGGCTGGGCAGTTGCTCTTTTTGCGCGGTGGTGTGCCACACAGTCTCGTCGCGGTGGAAGACGCCAGCGTATTGGTCACGATCGCTCTTTCCCGCTTTGACCGAGATCAACCGGCGGTCAAAAAACCGTCGCCATAGTTCTTTTGGACGCGCCGCGTCCCGTTTTCTCATCGTTCGTCAGAGTCGTCCCGGCGCCCGGGTGACGTATTGCCGCCAGCGCGCCCAGCGCTGACAGTCTTGCCATGCCCCGCGTGGAGAAAGACAACATGGCCTCTGAACCGACCAACGACAAAAAGGCCTGGTCCGTACTAATCGTCAGCACTCTGGCCTTCACCGTGTGTTTCATGGTCTGGATGATGTTCGGCGTGATCGGCATCCCGATCAAAAAGATGCTCGACCTCAACTCCACCGAGTTCGGTCTGCTGATGGCCACGCCCGTGCTCACCGGATCCCTGGTGCGAATGCCACTGGGCATCTGGACCGACCGCTATGGTGGTCGCATCGTGATGACCATGCTCATGGCCGCGACCGTGCCTGCGATCTGGCTCCTGAGCTACGCCACCGCGTACTGGCATTTTCTCACCATTGGTCTGCTTGTTGGTTTGGCCGGCGGCTCATTCTCGGTCGGCACGCCCTACGTTGCACGTTGGTTTCCCAGACACCGCCAAGGCATGGCCATGGGCGTCTACGGGGCGGGCAACTCGGGCGCGGCGGCCAACAAGTTCGTGGCACCGGTACTGCTGGTGGCCTTTGGCTGGACTATGGTGCCGCAGGTGTACGCGGCCGTCATGCTGGGCACAGTGGTGTTGTTTTGGCTGTTCACCCACAGCGACCCGGCACACCTGGTACCGAGCAACGTGTCGTTCATGGACCAGCTCAAAGCGCTGAAAGATCCGAAGGTGCTTAAGTACTGCCAGTACTACAGCATCGTTTTCGGCGGCTACGTGGCGCTCTCGCTGTGGATGGTGCAGTACTACGTGGGGGAGTTCGGTCTGGACATCCGCGTGGCCGCCCTGCTGGCGGCGTGCTTTTCGCTGCCCGGGGGCGTGCTGCGCGCAGTGGGCGGCGTGATGTCAGACAAATTTGGCGCGCACAAGGTTACGTGGTGGGTGCTATGGGTGAGCTGGATCTGCCTGTTCCTGCTGTCGTACCCGCAGACCGATTTCACCGTGACCACGGTGGACGGTCCCCGTACTTTTCACATCGGCCTCAACGTCTACCTTTTCACCGCGCTGATGTTCGTTCTGGGAATCGCTTACGCCTTCGGCAAGGCGAGCGTTTTCAAGTACATCAGCGACGACTACCCGAAGAACATCGGCGCTATCAGCGGCATCGTGGGCCTGGCCGGTGGACTCGGTGGATTCGTGTTGCCGATTCTGTTCGGCGCGTTGCTGGACCTCACCGGCATCCGCTCGAGCGCCTTCATGTTGATGTACGGCGTGGTCTGGGTCTCGCTTATCTGGATGTACTGGACCGAGGTGCGCCAGACCGAAGTCATGGGCGCCAACGCCAAACCCTTTCGCTCCTGAACTGACCCTCGACATTGACGCCGCGCTCATGAACAACACATCCAAACTCGGACCAGATCTCGTCGATTGGCGCCCGGAAGACGAGGCCTTTTGGAGCACCACCGGTAGACGAGTCGCCTATCGCAACTTATGGATTTCCGTCCCGGCTTTGCTGTGCGGCTTCGCCGTCTGGGGCATGTGGGGAATCATCACGGTCCAAATGCTCAACTTGGGCTTCCCCTTCACCCAGGCCGAGCTATTCACGCTAACCGCAATCTCAGGAATTTCGGGCGCCACCATGCGCATCCCAGCCTCCTTCCTAGTGCGGTTGGCGGGGGGGCGTAACACCATCTTTCTCACCACGGCGATGCTGCTGGCCCCGGCGATCGGCACCGGGTTTGCGCTGCAACACCCCGAGTGGCCACTGTGGTCGTTCCAGCTGCTGGCGCTGTGGTCCGGCGTTGGTGGTGGCAACTTCGCCAGCTCGATGTCCAACATCAGCACTTTCTTCCCCAAGCGGCTGCAGGGAACGGCGCTGGGTCTGAACGCCGGTCTGGGCAACTTCGGCGTGACCACGATGCAGATCGTCATCCCGCTCGTGATGACGTTGCCCTTGCTGGGCGCCTTCGGTGGTGAGTCGATGACGCTGGTAAAGGACAGCGGTTGGATCTTCGGCAAGATCTCCGCCGGCACGCCCACCTGGATCCAGAACGCTGGCTTCGCCTGGGTGATCTCGCTCGTGCCACTGTCGGCTCTGGCGTGGTTCGGCATGAACAACTTGAAGACCGTGTCGCCCGACGCCGGCCACCCCATTGTCGCTTTCGCCAAAGTAACCTACCTCTACACCTTGGCCTTCATCCCAGCCATCTTCATGCTCTGGCTGTACCTGCCGGCCCCCACCGGGCTGGGCATCCTCAACATGTGGATCGCCATCCCTCTGGACATCATCCTCGCGCTGCTCATGATGCGCGTGGCCGCCTTCGGTGCCATGAGGGAGAACGTGGCAAAGCAATTCGCCATCTTCAGCAATAGGCATACCTGGTCGCTCACCGCGCTCTACATCGTCACGTTCGGCTCCTTTATCGGCTTCTCGATGGTGCTGCCGCTGGCCATCACGGTGATCTTCGGTTTCCAGCATGTTGCCGATGCGGCCGGCGTCATGCAGCACACGTTGAAAAATCCGAATGCCCCGTCGGCCCTGACCTACGCCTGGATCGGTCCTTTCGTTGGTGCTGCCGTGCGCCCGATCGGCGGCTGGATCTCCGACAAAGTCGGTGGCTCCATCGTCACTCAGGTCATCTCGGCGGTGATGGTGCTGGCCTCGGCTGCGGTGGGCTACGTGATGATGCAGGCCTACGGCTCGGCCATGCCAGAGCAGTACTTCCCTGCCTTCATCGGCCTGTTCATCGTGCTGTTCTTCGCCAGCGGCATCGGAAACGGCTCGACCTTCCGCACCATCGGCGTCATCTTCGACCGCCAGCAGGCGGGTCCCGTACTCGGCTGGACCTCGGCAGTCGCCGCCTACGGGGCCTTCATCGCGCCCGTGGTGATCGGTGCTCAGATCAAGGCCGGCACCCCGCAGTTCGCCATGTACGGCTTCGCCATCTTCTACGCAGTGTGCTTGGTGCTGAACTGGTGGTTCTACCTGCGAGCGGGCGCCGAGATCAAGAACCCCTGATCGCCCCGAGCCCAGACGTTCCAGCATCCCCCGCATCGCCGTCACACGGAGCATCCCCATGAGTCATTTCCTCGACCGCCTCTCCCACTTCTCGCTGCCACGCGAAAGCTTCTCCGGCAACCACGGCCAGACCACCGGCGAAGACCGCACCTGGGAAGATTCCTACCGCAACCGCTGGGCGCACGACAAGATCGTGCGCAGCACCCACGGCGTGAATTGCACGGGCTCGTGCTCGTGGAAGATCTACGTCAAGGGCGGCATCGTCACCTGGGAAACACAGCAGACGGATTACCCGCGCACGCGCTGGGACATGCCCAACCACGAGCCGCGCGGCTGCGCGCGCGGTGCCTCGTACAGCTGGTACCTCTACAGCGCCAACCGCGTGAAATACCCCATGGTGCGCGGCCGCCTGCTGGAGCGCTGGCGCGCCGCACTCAACGTGGCCAAGACCCCGGTGGACGCCTGGGCCTCCATCGTCGAAAACCCCGAGGCACGGCGCGACTACCAGCAAGTTCGCGGCATGGGTGGCTTCGTGCGCAGCACCTGGGACGAGGTCAACCAGTTGATCGCAGCGGCCAACGTCTACACCATCAAGCAGCACGGACCCGACCGCATCATCGGCTTCTCGCCCATCCCGGCGATGAGCATGGTGAGCTACGCTGCCGGTTCGCGTTACCTCTCGCTCATTGGCGGCGTGTGCATGAGTTTTTACGACTGGTACTGCGACCTGCCACCTGCCAGCCCGCAGGTCTGGGGTGAACAGACAGACGTGCCCGAATCGGCCGATTGGTACAACAGCTCCTTCATCATTGCTTGGGGCTCCAACGTCCCGCAGACGCGCACGCCCGACGCCCACTTCTTCACCGAGGTGCGCTACAAGGGCGCCAAGACGGTGGCCGTGACACCTGATTACTCCGAGGTCGCCAAACTCTCCGACCTTTGGCTGCACCCCAAACAAGGCACCGACGCGGCGCTCGCCATGGCCATGGGCCATGTGGTGCTCAAGAACTTCTATTTCCCCGAGGGCGGCAAGCCACGCAGCAGCTACTTCGACGACTACGCACGCCGCTACACCGATCTGCCGCTGCTGGTCATGCTAAAGGAACACGCGCTGGCCGATGGCACGAAAACCCTGGTGCCCGACCGCTACCTGCGCGCCAGCGACTTCAACGGCCAGCTCGGCCAGAAGAACAACCCCGAGTGGAAGACCGTGGCCTTCGACACCGATGGCAAGGCCGTGCTGCCCAATGGCTCGATCGGATTTCGCTGGGGCGAAGCAGGCCGCAACGACGAAGGCAAGTGGAACCTCCAGGCCAAGGAAGCCCGCAACGACACCGATGTGAAGCTCAAGCTCTCGGTGATCGAGGATGGCGAGCAGGACACCCAGGTGGTGGACGTGGCCTTTCCCTATTTCGGTGGCGACGCTTCTCCGCACTTCACGCCAAACGCGCAAAACGGCAGCATCAACCACGCCCGCGTGCCGGCTGTACGGCTGCGCCTGGGCAAGGCCGGCGAAGAGCGCCATGCGCTGGTGGCCACCGTGTTCGACCTGCAGGTAGCGCAGTACGGCATCGACCGGGGGCTGGGCAGTGGTGCGAAAAATTTCGACGACAACGCCGCCTACACCCCGGCCTGGCAGGAGAGCATCACCGGCGTGCCGCGCGACCAGGTCATCACCGTGGCGCAACAGTTCGCCGACAACGCCGACAAAACACACGGCAAGTCGATGGTGATCATCGGCGCGGCCATGAATCACTGGTACCACGCCGACATGAACTACCGCGGCGTGATCAACCTGCTGATGATGTGCGGCTGCATCGGCCAGAGCGGCGGCGGCTGGGCGCACTACGTGGGCCAGGAAAAGCTGCGTCCGCAAACGGGCTGGGTGCCGCTGGCCTTTGCCACCGACTGGTCACGCCCGCCGCGCCAGATGAACAGTACCAGTTTCTTCTATGCGCATACCGACCAGTGGCGCTACGAGAAGCTCGGCATGGAAGAGATCGTGAGCCCGCTGGCCGACAAGGCCGCGTTCGGCGGCAGCATGATCGACTTCAACGTGCGGGCCGAGCGCATGGGCTGGCTGCCCAGCGCACCGCAGCTCAAGACGAACCCGTTGCAGGTGGTGAAGGACGCCACCGCCGCCGGTCTCGATGCCAAGGACTATGTGGTGCGTGCGCTCAAAGACGGCACGCTGGCCATGAGCTGCGAAGACCCGGACGCGCCGCAGAACTGGCCGCGCAACATGTTCGTGTGGCGCAGCAACCTGCTGGGCTCAAGCGGCAAAGGCCACGAGTATTTCTGCAAGCACCTGCTGGGCACTGAAAACGGTGTCCAGGGCAAAGACCTGGGCCAGGACGATGCCAAGCCCGAAGAGGTGGTGTGGCACAAGAACGCGCCCCAGGGCAAGCTCGACCTGCTGGTGACGCTCGACTTCCGCATGAGCACCACCTGCATGTATTCCGACGTGGTCCTGCCCACCGCCAGCTGGTACGAGAAGAACGACCTCAACACCAGCGACATGCACCCGTTCATTCACCCGCTGTCGGCGGCGGTGGACCCGGTGTGGCAGAGCCGCAGCGACTGGGAGATCTACAAGGGTTTTGCGCAGGCCTTCAGCGAGGTCTGTGTGGGCCACCTGGGTGTGGAGAAGGAGGTCGTGCTCACGCCAATCATGCACGACACCCCCGGCGAACTCGCACAGCCATTTGACGTGAAGGAATGGCGCAAAGGCCACTGCGAACTGATTCCAGGCAAGACCGCGCCGCAGATCGCTGTGGTGGAGCGCGACTACCCCAACACCTTCAAACGCTTCACGGCGCTCGGTCCGTTGCTGGACAAGCTGGGCAACGGCGGCAAAGGCATCGGCTGGAAGACCGGTGCGGAGGTGGAGCAGCTCGGCCAACTCAACGGCACCACGCTCGAGGAAGGCGTGACCAAAGGCATGCCGAAGATCGTGACCGACATTGACGCGTGCGAGGTCATCCTGCAGCTGGCCCCTGAGACCAACGGCCACGTAGCGGTGAAAGCGTGGGAAGCGCTGGGCAAACAGACCGGCATCGACCACACGCACCTGGCCATCCACCGGGAGGACGAGAAGATCCGCTTTCGCGACATCCAGGCGCAACCGCGCAAGATCATCAGCAGCCCGACCTGGAGCGGCATCGAGAGCGAGACGGTGAGCTACAACGCCGGCTACACCAATGTGCACGAACTCATCCCATGGCGCACCCTCACCGGTCGCCAGCAGTTCTACCAGGACCACCCCTGGATGATTGCCTTCGGCGAGGGCCTGGGCAGCTACCGCCCGCCGGTGGACATGAAGGCGACTTCGGGCATCCACAACATCAAGTCCAACGGCAACGCGGAGATCGTGCTGAACTTCATCACCCCGCACCAGAAGTGGGGCATCCACTCGACCTACAGCGACAACCTGATGATGCTCACCCTCAACCGGGGCGGCACTGTGGTGTGGCTGAGCGAAGACGACGCGAAGAGCGCGGGCATCGCGGACAACGACTGGGTGGAGCTGTTCAACATCAACGGCGCGGTGGCCGCGCGGGCGGTGGTGAGCCAGCGTGTGAAGTCGGGCATGGTGATGATGTACCACTCGCAGGAGAAGATCATCAACACCCCGGGTTCGGAGATCACTGGCGTACGCGGTGGCATCCACAACTCTGTCACGCGCATCGTGCTCAAGCCGACCCACATGATCGGCGGCTACGCGCAGCTCAGCTACGGCTTCAACTACTACGGAACGATCGGCACCAACCGCGACGAATTCGTTGTAGTGCGCAAGATGGACAAGGTGGACTGGCTCGACACACCGGCCGACGACCACCTGATTCGTGCGTATCAATCCCAGGGCGAGAACCCTTGAACACCCGTCGATCCCAAGGGCCTGAATCATGAAAATACGCGCGCAAATCGGCATGGTGCTCAACCTGGACAAGTGCATCGGTTGCCACACCTGTTCGGTCACCTGCAAGAACGTCTGGAGCAACCGACCCGGGGTCGAATACGCCTGGTTCAACAACGTCGAGAGCAAGCCCGGCATCGGCTACCCGAAAGAGTGGGAGAACCAGGAAAAATGGCAAGGCGGCTGGACGCGTCGTGCTGATGGCTCCATCGTGCCCAAGCAGGGTGGCAAGTGGCAGCTGTTGATGAAGATCTTCGCTAACCCGCACCTGCCCGAGATCGACGACTACTACGAACCCTTCACCTTCGACTACGACCATCTGCAGTCGGCGCCCGAAATGAAGAACACGCCCACCGCGCGTCCGCGTAGTCTGATCACTGGCGCTCGCATGGAGAAGATCGAGTGGGGACCGAACTGGGAAGAGATCCTGGGTGGTGAGTTCGCCAAGCGCAGCAAGGACGCCAACTTCAACGGCTTCGAGGCCGCGCAGAAAGCCATGGTGGGGGAGTTCGAGAAC
>BFBZ01000534.1_pt1 | contig 34779 bp, 29 predicted proteins | sample 1888401 | NCBI WGS metagenome assembly BFBZ01 (sample SAMD00112614, study PRJDB3348) | symbiont metagenome | host: Chara braunii | reverse complement strand
CCGTGCTCGATATCTCGCTGCTGCGCTCGCCCCAGCCCAAGGTCAGCCAGAACCTGGCCCTGCATCTGGTGACCGCCTCGGCGCGCCGCATCGAGCTCGCCAACCTGATGGCGCAGATGCGCTCCGACTGGGTGCTGCGCTTTTCCCGTTCGCCTGAATTCCTCGATGTCGATCCCGAGGCGGCGGTCGCCCTCGACGGCTCGGGCCGCATCCTCGGCATGACCCATGGCGGCGCCATGCTGCTGGCCGGCGTCACCGGCATCGACTGGCGTCACACCGACAGCATCATCGGCCAGCCCTTGTCGCGCTTCTTCGACATGAGCGTCGACGACCTGCCGAACTTCAGCCGCGCCCGGCCGACCGAGGAACGCATCGTCTTCGCCCACAATGCCAGCGCGGTCTTCGCCCATGCCATCGAGCCGGAGCGGCGTCCGGTCGGCCGACGCACATCTGCGCCGGCCTGGCCGAAATCCCTGAAGGGCCTGAGCGGCGGCGACGTCGCGATGGACGCGCTCCAGGTCCGCGCCGCCAAACTGGCCGGCACCGACATCCCCATCCTGATCGAGGGCGAGACCGGCACCGGCAAGGAATATCTGGCACGCGCGATCCATGACTGCCGGCCGGGCGGCGGGCGTTTCATCGCGGTGAACTGCGCTGCCATTCCCGAACATCTCATCGAGAGTGAATTGTTCGGCTATGCGCCTGGCGCCTTCACCGGCGCGCTGGCGCGCGGCAAGCGAGGACTGATCGAGGAGGCCGATGGCGGCACGCTGTTTCTCGACGAGATCGGCGACATGCCGCTCGGCCTGCAGCCGCGCCTCCTGCGCGTGCTCGCCGAGCGCGAGGTCGTGCCGGTCGGCGGCTCGCGGCCCCGGCCGGTGCGGGTCAAGATCATCTCGGCATCGCATCGCGACCTCGGCGGGCTGGTCGCGCAAGGCCGGTTTCGCGAGGATCTCTATTACCGCCTCAACGCCGCCGTCCTGAGCCTGCCGGCCCTGCGCGAGCGCGAGGATTTCGACTGGCTGCTCGACCGTCTGGTGCACCAGCGGGCGGAGGCGCAAGGCCGGCAGGCGATACTGGCGCCCGCCACGCGTCTTGCTTTGGCCGGCCATGTCTGGCCCGGCAACATCCGCGAACTCGCCAATGTCCTCGACGTCGCCCTGGCGCTGAGCGAAAACGGCGTCGTCGCACCCGACGACCTGCCGCCACTCCGGCGCGCGCGGCCGGCGCAAGACGGCAGGCCTGCCCCTGCCCTGCCCCGGGTCGCGACGCCTGCCGGCCACGAGACGCTCGAGGCCGCCTTGGCCGCGTGCAATGGCAATCTGTCGGACGTGGCCCGCCGCCTCGGCATCGACCGCACCACCGTCTACCGGCGGATGAAGCGGCAGGGCCTCGCCGTGGCGCGTTAGGGTCTGATCGCGTCAGAGGCCGATTGAGAACCCGGTCCGGACAGCTCATGGCCACTCGCCATCCCCGGGCTTGGCCCACGGCGATCCGATCGTGTTCCGGGGCCAGTGCTGAACCATCTGACGGGGGCGGCTTGAGGTGATTGTCGACCAGAGGGCGATTGTGCGCCGGTGCATGAGGCAGGTGCGAACTCAACCGACAAAAGCACTCTTTCGTCTTGGCCGGGCTTGTCCCGGCCATCCACGACTACGACGGGCGGCAAGCAAGTCGTGGACGCCCGGGACAAGCCCGGGCAAGACGATGTGAGACCTCACTGGATTGAGTTCTCAAACGGCCTCTCAGATCAAAGCATCACATAAGGCGCAATCGTGCCTCGAGCCGCGAAGGACGGCAAAGCTTTGAGCAATTGCCCGAGATCGCGCGACGACTTCGCATGCGATGACCAAGCGCCTGGAGAGCGATCGTCTCCCCTGCCCCACTATGACGCCGCCTGCGTCCTCGGTTTCAGGATCGCGTAATTGCCATTGGCCTGAGCGATCAGCTTGTCGTCGAGATAGAGCCGGGAATCGAGATTGGCGATGGTTCGCCCACGGTTCAGCAGGACCGACGTGCAGCGGATGACGCCTGACAGCGCCGGCCGAAAATAGCTGATCTTGATCTCGATGGTCGCGCAGGTCTCGCCGTTCTCGAGGGTCGGGTAAAGCGCGACGCCCATGCCGGTGTCGGCCAGGGCGTAGAGCACCGCGCCATGGGTCACCTGGTGCGGATTGTGATGAACCTCCGGGGCGATCTCGATGGAACAGGTGCTGTGACCCGGGCCCTGTTCATCGATGCGCAGCTGGATCGTCTCGGCGAACGGATGCAACGTCAAAGCGCGTGGTGATGGCGTCAAGATCGGCTCCTCGGCATGGCGACCCACTATGATCTGATATCGTCTGGCGCGACCGCCGTCGCGCTGGGTGACCATCGGCCTCAGGTCGCATGTGTCAACCCGGTGAGACGGATGCGCCACATGTGGCGTCTGCCACAGCCTGCCACAGCGCGACCGCCGGAACGCCACACCCGCCACCCTGTCAATTTCCGATATTTCAAACGCTTAGCGAGAATTGGCGCCCTGGCACGGTGCTTGCGCACTCTCAGGCAGCCGCCCTCGGCGAACGAAGGGCCGGCATGCAGGAGGATAACGATGAAAGCACTGCGCTTCCACGCAGCCAGGGATCTGCGCCTCGAGGACGTGCCGGCTCCCTCACCCGCTCCCGGCCCGGGCGAAGTCCTGATCCGCAACCGCTTCTGCGGCATCTGCGGCACCGATCTGCACGAATATGCGTCCGGCCCCATCTTCATCCCGGTCGAGCCGCATCCCTTCACCAAGGCGCATGGTCCGCAGATCCTGGGTCATGAATTCGGCGGTGAGGTCGTGGCCGTGGGCCCCGGCGTCACGGCGGCGAAGCCGGGCGACCGCGTCTCCGTGCAGCCGCTGATCATGCCGCGCTCCGGCGACTATTTCGCCGATCGCGGCCTGTTCCATCTCAGCCCCCGGCTCACGCTCGCCGGCCTCAGCTGGCCGTGGGGAGGCATGGCCGGCTATGCCCTGCTGAACGACTACAACGTCCATGTCATCCCTGATGCCATGAGCGACGAAGAAGCGGCCTTGGTGGAACCCTCGGCGGTGGCCGTCTATGCCTGCGATCGCGGCGGCGTGACGGCCGGTTCGAGCGTGCTGGTCACCGGCGCGGGCCCCATCGGCATCCTCACTTTGCTCGCCGCGAGGGCCGCCGGCGCGACCCAGCTGTTCCTCTCCGACATCAATGACGTCAGGCTGCGCCTCGCCAAGACCATCCTGCCCGACCTCACCACGATCAATCCGACGCGAGACACGGTCGGCGACGTGGTGCGGGCGGCGAGCGAGGGCCAGGTCGGCTGCGATGTCGCGATCGAATGCGTCGGCAACGAGCACGCGCTGAAGGCCTGCGCCGATGCCGTGCGCAAGCAAGGTATCGTCGTGCAGACCGGGCTCCATCCCGGCGAGAACCCGCTCAACTGGTTCGACGTCACCTTCAAGGACATCGATATCCGGGGCTCCTGGGCCTATCCGACCCACTACTGGCCGCGGGTCGTCAGATTGATCGCCTCCGGGCAATTGCCGGCAAGCAAGGTGGTCACCCGGCGCATCCGGCTGCAGGACGCGGTCGGCGAGGGCTTCGACGCCTTGCTCGACCCTTCCGGCAGGCATCTGAAGATCCTCATCGACCTTGCCTGACCCGGGCGGGAGCACCCCGCGACGCTTCCACGGCCCGGCCGACGGCCGGACGGTCCCAACGCGGCCAATCAATCGGCATCACACCAGGAGGAAACCATGCTCGACACATCACCCAATGGCCAGGTCACCCAGCTCATCGACCGGTTCGGTGCGGCGCTGGCGAACGGCGATATCGACGCCGCCGTCGATCTGTTCCAGGAGGATTGCTACTGGCGTGACCTCGTCACCTTCACCTGGAACATCAAGACCGTCGAAGGGCGCGACCAGGTCCGCGACATGCTCACGGCCCAGCTCGGCCACACCAGGCCGACGAACTTTGCGATCGCGGCGGGCGAGGATGCCAGCCACGCCGACGGCGTGACCGAGAGCTGGATCGAATTCGAAACCGGGGTGGCGCGCGGTTTCGGCCATATCCGCCTGAAGAACGGTCGGATCTGGACGCTGCTGACCACCATGGCCGAGCTGAAGGGCCACGAGGAGCCGCTCGGCCATGCCCGTCCGCTCGGCGCCAAGCATGGCGCGGGCAAGAACCGCAAGACCTGGATGGAGGAGCGGCAGGAAGAGGCGGCCGAACTCGGCTTCTCGCGCCAGCCCTATTGCCTGATCGTCGGCGGCGGCCAGGGCGGCATCGCGCTCGGGGCGCGGCTGCGCCAGCTCGGCGTGCCGACCATCATCATCGAGCGCAATGCCCGCGCCGGCGACAGCTGGCGCAAGCGCTACAAGTCGCTCTGCCTGCACGATCCGGTCTGGTACGACCACCTGCCCTATATCGACTTTCCCAGGAACTGGCCGGTCTTCGCGCCCAAGGACAAGATCGGCGACTGGCTGGAAATGTATGCCAAGGTGATGGAGCTGAACTACTGGAGCTCGACCACAGCCAAACGCGCCTCCTATGACGAAACGGCCAAGGAATGGACCGTGGTCGTCGAGCGCGACGGCCGCGAGATCGTGCTCAAGCCGAAACAGCTCGTGCTCGCTACCGGCATGTCGGGCAAGGCCAACATGCCCGCCTTCAAGGGCATGGACATTTTCGAGGGCGAGCAGCAGCACTCCTCGCAGCATCCGGGTCCAGAGGCCTATTCAGGCAAGACGGTGGTGGTCATTGGCGCCAACAATTCGGCCCATGACATCTGCGCGGCACTCTGGGAGGGCGGCGCCGACGTCACCATGGTCCAGAGGTCATCGACCCATATCGTCAAGTCGGACTCGCTGATGGATCTCGGCCTCGGCGCGCTCTATTCCGAGAAGGCGGTCGAAGCCGGCGTCACCACCCGCAAGGCGGACCTGATCTTCGCCTCGCTGCCCTATCGGATCATGCACGAATTCCAGACGCCGGTTTACGACGCCATCCGCGCCCGCGACGCGGCGTTCTACGAGCGGCTGGAAAAGGCCGGCTTCATGCTCGATTTCGGCGATGACGGCTCGGGCCTGTTCATGAAATATCTCAGGCGCGGCTCCGGTTACTACATCGATGTCGGCGCAAGCGAGCTGATCGCCGATGGCAGCATCAAGCTGCGCAGCGGCGTCGGCATCCGGGAATTGACGAAGAAGGCGGTCATTCTCTCCGACGGCACCGAACTGCCGGCCGATCTGGTCGTCTACGCCACCGGCTACGGCTCGATGAACGGCTGGGCCGCCGACCTCATCTCCCGCGAGGTCGCCGACAAGGTCGGCAAGTGCTGGGGCCTCGGCTCCGCCACCACCAAGGACCCCGGCCCCTGGGAGGGCGAGCAGCGCAACATGTGGAAGCCGACGCAGCAGGAAGCGCTGTGGTTCCACGGCGGCAACCTGCACCAGTCACGCCACTATTCCCAATATCTGGCGCTGCAGATCAAGGCCCGGAAGGAGGGCATTGCAACGCCGGTCTACGGCCTTCAGACCGTGCACCATCTGTCCTGAGCCGGCAGTGCCGCCCGGATCGCGTCCGTCGCGATCCGGGAGCCGGCTCCGGACCGCCCTTATCCGCCCTTGACCGCGCCGGCGGTGAGGCCGGCAATGATCTGGCGCTGGGCGAAGACCGTCAGCAGCAGCACCGGCAGCGTCACGATCAGGGCGGCGGCGGCGAGCGGTCCCCAGCTCAACTGGTCGAACGAGATCATGTTGTAGACCGCCACCGGCAGCGTGCGGGTTTCGCGGCCGGCAAGCACGATGCCGAAGACGAAATTATTCCACGAAAAGATCACCGCCAGGATGAAGGCCACCGCTATGCCCGGCCGCGCGATCGGCAGCGCCACGTGGCGGAAGATCTGCCAGCGGCTGGCGCCATCGATGAAGGCCGCCTCCTCGAGTTCCATCGGCGTGGTTTCGAAATAGCCGATCATGATCCAGATGACGATCGGCACCGTCACCACCAGGTGGATGATGATCTGGGGCCAGAGCGTGCCGAGCAGGCCGAGCCACTGGAACACCAGGAACAAGGGAATGAGATAGGACAGGCCCGGCGTGATGCGGGCGATCAGGATGACGATCGCCGCCTTGTGCGCCCGCATGCGGGCGATGCCGTAGCCGGCGGGAACCCCGACGACCAGGGCGAACAGCGTTGCCGTGCCCGTCACGATCAAGCTGTTGAAAAAATAGGTGGTGAAGCGGTTGGACGAGAGCACTGTCGCGTAATTTTCCCAGGCGAAGCGGCTGGGAATGAGGATCGGCGGATAGGTCGCGTTGTCGATCTCGAACTTGACCGACAGCGACGCCATCCAGACGAAGAACAGGATCGCCGGCGAGACGATGACGAACAGCGCGAAGGCCAGCCCGATGCGACCGAGGATGGATCTGGCGTTCATGATTCACCACCGGTTTCGTTCCAGTGCATCCGGCCGCGCAGATAGAGCATGACGGCCGAGAGCCCGACGATGATGGCGAAGAACACCACCGCGATCGCCGAGGCATAACCGACGTCGTAATAAACGAAGGCGACGCTGTAGAGATAAAGGTTGATCGTCTCCGAGGCCGTGCCGGGCCCGCCCTGGGTGATGGCGAAGATGATGTCGAAACTCTTCACCGCATCGATCATGCGGATCATCGCCGCGATGAACAGAAACGGCGTGACCAGCGGCAAGGTGATGTAGCGGAACGCCTGCCATTGGGTGGCGCCGTCGATGAAGGCGCTTTCATAGGGATCGGTCGGCAGGGCCGCCAGGCCGCCGAGCACGATCAGCATGACCAGCGGCGTCCATTGCCAGGTCTCGACCAGAACCAGCGACGGAATGACGGTCGAGGGATGGAACACCCAGAGCTGCGCCGGCAGGCCGACCAGCGACAGGAGATAGTTGAGCACGCCGAGCTGCGGGTGGAACATCATCGTCCAGACCAGGGCGATGGCGACAGGCGTCGCCATCATCGGCAGGATGAACAGCCCGCGCAGGAAGCCGCGCATCGGGAACCTGATGTTGAACAGCACCGCCGCGAAGGTGCCGAGGATCAGCGGCAGGATCACCGAAAGCGCGGTGTAGACCAGGGTCGTCATCACCGATTCGACGAAGCGCGGGTCGGTCGGCAGCCTGAGATAGTTCGCCAGGCCGACATAGGTCGTCGGCGAGCCGATCTTCCATTCGTTGACGCTCATCCAGACGGTAAAGACCCAGGGGAAGACGATGATCGCGAGGACCACGATCATCGCCGGCAGCACGAAGGGCCAATAGGACGGGCGCCTGAGACCGCGCCCGGCGGTGGCGGCGCCCGGGTCGGTCCCGGCCGGGTTGGTTTCGGCCGGGCTGGTCAGGGACATCTCGCTCACGACCGCTCACTGCGCTCCAGGATCGGCCGGAACTGATCGGTGGCCTTTTTCAGCTCGGTGGCGACGTCGGCACCCGACAGCGTGGCGGTCACCGCGGCGCCGACGATATCGCGGAACTCCGCGACCGGAATGACCACCGGCAGGCCGAGCTTGCTGATCTTCGCGGAATCGATGACCGAACCCAGCCATTCCGCCGGCATCTTGACACCCTTGCGGACGTCCTCGTCGTTGAGGATCGACGTGCGGAAAGGCACGCCGCCGCCGGCCTGCAACAGCCGCGCGCCCTGCACCTTGCTGACCGCCCATTGGCAATAGAGGAAGGCCGCTTCCTTGTTCTTGCTGGTCTGCGCGATGCCGATGCCGTCGCCATAGGTTGCCGAATAGCCGCCCTTGGGCCCCTTCGGCACCACCGCATAACCGACCTTGCCGACCACGCGGGAGGCGTTGGGGTCTTCCAGCGGCGGTGCCCAGCCGACACCGTCCAGCCACATGGCGGCGCGCCCTTGCGTGAAGGCGGCCATGGATTCCATCCAGTTGAAGCCGACGACACCGGCCGGCGCGGTCTTGGTCATCAAGCGCTGGAAATATTTGGTCGCTTCGATCGCTTCCGGGCCGTCGGTGAGGATATTGCCCCTGGCGTCGAGGAATTCGCCGCCATAGTTCAGGAAGAAATTGCCCCACAGCGCCATGTTGGCATTGCGCAGTCCGCGCCCGACAAAGCCGGAAATCCCGGCGGCGGGATCGTGCAGCGTCTCGGCGGCACGCATCATCTCGTCGAAATTGGTCGGCAGCGCGACGTTCTTCTTCTGGAAGATCTCCTTGTTCCAGTAGAGGATGAAATAGTCGACGGACCAGGGCAGCGAGTGCAGCGCGCCCTTGTCGTTGCGGGCATATTGCAGGCCGGCGGCGGAGAAATCACCCTCGGTCAGGTCGGCCGTCGTCAGCGCCGGATCCTTCAGGAAACCCGACATGTCGGCGAGCCAGCCGGCCTTTTCGAACTGGCGCTTCTGGACGTGATAGCTGAGATGCACCACGTCGAAGCTCGGCCGCCCCGAGGTCAGCTCGATCACCGCCTTCTGGCGCTGCTGCTGTTCGGGAATGACCTCCGAACCGACCTTGATGCCGGTGAGCTCGGTGAACTCGCCAGCGGTACGCTGCAGCAGGTCACCGCGCGGCCCCTTGACCAGGTTCACCTCGAGCGTGGTACCGGCGAATTTCCGCCATTGCGGCTCCGCGCGCGCAGGAAACCCGGACAGGCCAAGGGCGCCGGCGGCGGTGCCGGCCAGCATGCTGCGACGCGACATCGTGGAATAGGTCATTGTTGTTGTTCCTCCCTTGGGCTTGGCCCAGTTGCAGGAAAGACTACGGCTTGCCCTCGTCCTTGCAAGCGCCAAGTCGGCGGCTTCACCGAATCGTGCCGGAAGACGGTCCGCCGGACGACGCGCCGCCCCGCCCCAAGCGGCCTGATCCGGGATAACCCGGGGGTGGAATGCCCGGCGGCGCGCTTGGCATTGGACAAGTCGGCCCGCGTGCCGCAATGAGCGTGCAAGCCGATCAGGCGCCCCTTGAATCGGCCCGTCTCGCCAGGGCATGCCATGTCGTTTCGTTTTCTTCACGCAGCCGACATTCATCTCGACAGCCCGTTGCGCGGCCTGCTTCGCCGCGGCGAGGCGGCCAGCGCCTTTGTCGAAGCATCGCGCCGCGCGCTGGAAAATCTCGTCGCGGCGGCGATCGAGGAGAAGGTCGCCTTCCTGATCATCGCCGGCGATATTTTCGACGGCGACTGGCGCGACTATGCCACCGGCCAGTTCTTCATGCGCCAGATGGGACAGCTCGCCCGCGCCGGCATCCGCGTGTTCACCATCCGCGGCAATCACGATGCCGAAACGGTCATCACCCGCGCGCTGCCCGCGCCCGAAAATCTCCATGCCTTCTCGGTTCGCGCGGTCGAAACCGAACGTATCGAGGAGTTGCGCGTCGCGCTGCATGGCCGCGGCTTCGCCAATCGCCATGTCGCGGAAAATGTCGCGCTGACCTATCCGCCGGCCGTGCCGGGCTATTTCAATATCGGCATCCTGCACACCTCCCTGACGGGACAGGAAGGCCACGACGTCTATGCGCCCTGCTCGGTCGACGATCTCCGGCGCGCCGGCTACGACTATTGGGCGCTCGGCCATATTCACGAGCGTCAGATCGTCGCCGAGACGCCGCCGATCGTCTTTCCCGGCAATCTGCAAGGCCGGCATGCGCGCGAGGCCGGGCCGAAGGGCGCCACCCTGGTCAGCGTCTCCGACGGGCGCATCACCGCCATGGAAGCCCTGACGCTTGACGCCGCGCGTTTCGACCAGCTGGTACTCGACTTAACCGATGCCGATGGACGGGCCGGCTTCATCGAGAAAGCCCGCCGCGCGATCGGCGAGGCGCGCGACAAGGCAGACGGCCGTCCGCTGGCGCTGCGCCTCGTTCTGACCGGCGAGACCGGGCTTCACGACGGCCTTGCCGCCCATCCCGAACAGACCCGCGAGGAGTTGCAGGCCCTGGCCTGGGAGGCGGCTGACGACCTGCTGATCGAGAAGGTCGTCGACACGACGACCGCGCCGCGCGCCGCCGCCGGAGTCCTGGCAGTCACCGGCTTCGAGGCAGCGCTCGCGGAAGCGGCGGCGGACCCCGCCTTTCGCGCGGAGATCACCGCGACGCTCGCCGGGCTGCATGCCAAGGTCCCCGCCGAAGCGCTCGGGCTCATGGAAATCGGCGACGGCATATCCGAGGCCATTGCCGATGCGGCCATTCGCGCGGCGGAAGAGCTGGTCCAAGCAGCCCTCGGCGGCGGCGCAGCCGATACGGACGGCCCATGAAGATCCTGTCGCTGGCGCTCGAACGATACGGCCATTTCACCGACCGCGTGCTGGATTTCGCGCCGGACGTGCCGGTGACGATCATCCATGGCGGCAACGAAGCCGGCAAGACGACGGCGCTGGCCGCCGTCACCGATGTGCTGTTCGGCATCGAAGAGCGCTCCCGCTTCAACTTCCTGCACGACTACAAGACCATGCATCTCGGTGCCCGGATCGCCGGCCGAGACGGGCAGGCGCTGGCCTTCCGGCGCCTGAAGCGGCGCAGCGCGACACTGGTCGATCCGGACAGCGGCGACGCCCTGGCCGATGATTGCCTGGTGCCCTTCATCGGCGCTCACGACCGGCAGGCCTTTCTGGAGATTTTCGGCCTCGACCAGGCGCGCCTGCGCGACGGCGGGCGGAAGCTGCTGTCGGGCGGCGGCGACCTAGCGCAAACCCTGCTCGCCGCGGCGCCCGGCCTGAGCGAGGTCGCGACCTTGCGCGATCAGCTGAAGGCCGGCGCCGCGCTGATCTTCAATCCCGAGCGCAAGGTCGCCTCGCATGCGCTCTACCAGGCCCTCGAAAAGCGCGACCGGGCCCGCGCGGCGGTAAGGGCGCGGGAATTGCGCGTCGACGTGGTCAGGGCCGCCCGCGCGGCCGCCGACGAAGCCGAGGGCGCGCGCCGGCAGGCCGTCGAGGCCGAAGCGGAGGCCCGCGCGCACCTTGCCCGCTGCCGGGGGCTCGCGGCGGCCGCCGGCGAGATCCGGACGATCGACCGGTTGCGGGCGGACAGCATCGGTCGCGACGCCTTGCCGCGCCTGCCCGATGGCTTTGCCGTCCGCGCGCACCAGGCCCTCGAAGCCTGGGACACCGCATCCCGGGCCGCCGCGCTCGCGGCCATGGAGGAAGAACGCGCCGCGGCCGATGCCGCGGCGATCAGTGTCGATGACGGCGTTCTCGACTTTGCCGAAGACATCGAACGGGCCGACGAAACCCGGCCGGCCGTCGCCAAGGAGGTCGAGGCCTTGCCCCGGCGCCGTGAGGAGGCAAGCCTTGCCCGGGGCGGCCTGGCGCGGATCGCCGCCGGCCTCGGCATCGCCGACGCCGATGCGCTCTCGCGCGCCTTGCCCGGATCCCCGCAGATGGCGCGGGCCGGTCGCCTGATCGACCAGCTTCGCGACCTCGCCGCCCGGTCCCGGGCGTTGAGCGAGGAACGCCAGAAGCTCGCCGCGCGCCGGCGCTTCAGCGAGGCCGAACAGGCGCGCCTCGGCCATGCCGACGATCCCTCCGATGCCCGCCGCCGCCTCAACGCTCTCGACGGCGCCGAGGAGCGCGACCGAAACGCCAGGGCGCAGGCCGCCGCCTTGGCGGCTGCCGGACAGGATGTGTCGGAGCGCCTGCGCCGGCTGCCCTTCGCCATTGGCGACGGCGACGCGCTGGCGGTCTTGCCGCTTCCCGGGCTCGACGCGGCGACGACGGCACTCCGCCGGCGCCACGAAGCGACCGACCTGCTGGCCAGGGAGACCGACGCGCTGGCCCGGATCGACGAGCAGATCGCCCGGACCGAGGCCCGCCTGGCGAGCCTCAATGCCGGCGGCACGGCGCCCACGGCAGGTGCGATCGCCGGTGCGCGCGATCTGCGCGACCAGCTCTGGGCGACGCTCAAGCCTTTGACCGGCGGCACGCGCGTCGCCACCGGCGAGGACGCAGAAGTGGCCCGCGGCCTCGACGCCGCGATCGTCTCGGCCGACCGCCTGGCCGATGAACGCCTGACCGAGACGGCGCGCCTCGTCGGCCTGGCGGATGCCGAACATATGCTCGCCGATCACCAGGTCAGCCGGCGGCTCGGCGAGCAGCGCCTGGCTGCGGCGAAAGCCGCGGTCGCGGCGGCGGACCAGGGCTGGCAGGCGCTCTGGACGGCGAGCCGGATCGTGCCGACCGAAGGCGAAGGCATGCTCGGCTTCCTCCGCGAGGCCGGCGCCATCCTGGAACGGCGCGCGCAGACGTTGCGCGCCGCCGCCGAAAACCGCGAGGCCCGCGCGGCCCTGGCCGTCGAGCGCGGCGCGGTCGAGGCACTGCGCGCCGCACTCGGCCTGGCGCCTGTCGGCGACGGCCCGCTGCAGGTGGGCGATCTCCGGGAGGCGGTCGACGCCATGGAGAACCGCTACCGCGCGGTCGAAACCCATCTGCGCGACCTCGGCCAGATTGCCGCCGAGGCCCGCGCCCTGGACGAACGCGAAGACCTGCTCGGCCGGCTCGCCGGCGACCTCGCCCGGGAAGCCGCCGCGGTCTTCCCGCCCTTGTCGATCCGGGTCGAAGCGACCGCGGATGAAGCGCGTGCCGCCCTCGATCTCTGGGCCGAGGCGCCTGGCCTGGTCGAAAGGCTCCGGACCGCCGAACGGCGCATTGCCGGCATCGAAAGGGACCACGACCACTTCGTCGCGCAGGTCCGCGAACTCTGTCGGCGCCCCGGCATCGACATGGCGGACGAGGATCCCTTCGTCGCCGCGAGGAAGCTCCGTACCCGCTTGAATGCCGCCCAGCAGGCGCATTCGCGCGCCGATCAGGCCCGCCAGTCCCTGGAGCGGCGGCGGCAGACACTGGCCGAAGCGCGCCTGGCGCTGTCCGGGCGCGAAGCGGCCTTGGCGCCCCTGCTCGCGACCACCGGGCTCGACGACATCGCCGATCTCGGCCCTTTGCTGCTGCAACTGGATGCGGCGGCCCGGCTCGACGAGGCGCTCGATCAGGCCGGCCGCCGCCTGGCGGCGGTTGGCGGCGACCGCGGCGAGGACCAGCTGCGGATGGATCTCGCCGGCCTCGACGACGAGGCGCTGGTCCGCCACATCGCGGAGGCCGAAGCGGCCGCGGAAATGGCGCGTGGCGCCCGCGACACCGCGATCGAAGCGGATGCGGCGGCCAGGAGCGCCTTGCGCGATGTCGAGCAGACCGCCGGAGCCGCCGGCGCCGCCCAGGACGAACAGGATGCGCTTGCCGAAATCGCCGAGGCGGTTCACCGCTTCACCCGCGACCACGTCGCTGCACGGCTCCTGTCGAGCGCCATCGAGGTCTATCGCCAGCGCCACCAGAACCCGATCATCGAACGCGCCTCGCGCGCCTTCGCCACGCTGACCGGCGATCGCTGGACCGGCATCGGCATCGACTATGACCAGGAACCGCCGCGCCTGGCGGCGCAACGCGATGGCCGCCTGCATGGCGTCGAGGCGCTCTCGGAAGGCACGGCGGATCAGCTGTTTCTCGCACTGCGCGTCGCCGCGATCGAGGAGCATGCCCGCCGGGCCACGCCCCTGCCCTTCGTCTGCGACGACATCTTCATTTCCTTCGACGAGGGCAGGACGGAACGCGGCCTCGCCCTGCTCGGCGAAATGGGAGCGGTGACGCAGGTGCTGGTCTTCACCCATCACGAACATGTCGTCGCCTGCGCCGAGCGCGTGCTCGGCGATGCCGTACGCATCCTCAGGCTTTGAGTGGGCACGCGGTGCTTGGTTGCCAATTTCGGCGCGCAACCGCCGAGCCGCGTGAGGGACGAGTCCGTCACAATAATTGTTAGATCTTGTTAGCTCTTGCTAGAGACCCCATAATCTCAGGGAGAAGGACAAGACCATGCGAACCATGACAATCTCACTCTCGCCCCAGCAGGCAAACCGCGTTCAGCAGGCTGTCGCAACCGGGGCCTATGCCTCGAATAGCGAAGTGATGCGTGAGGCTTTGCGCCTGTGGGAGCAGCGCGAGGAAATCCGCGAACTGGAGTTGGCGCGATTGAAGCAAGCCTATGCCGAGGGGATCGCCAGCGGTGACCGGCGCGAGGTTACGCCTGAGACCCTGCTCGCGGAGTTCAAGGCAAAAGCTCGGAGCCGTGGCTAAACTGAAATTCACCCCGCGCGCCGAGGCCGATCTGTTCGACATATGGGCAACCATCGCCGCGGACAATGCCGGGGCGGCGGACCGGCTGTTTCATCGCGTCATGCAAAAGGCGCAGCTTGCGGCCGAGCATCCGCGGATGGGAACTCCGAGACCAGAATTGAGCGCAACGGCTCGCATTCTCATTGAGGGTCGCTACGTCATCATTTACGAACCCGAGCCCAACGGCGTGCTCGTGGTCGCCATCGTGCATGGGATGCGCGACCCGACGGGCTGGCTCACCTGATCAGCGGGATCGTGCAGGCGATCAGCAGCCAGACAACGCTGGGACCGCCCCCTAAAACGCCCTCCTGCCGATCTCTGCGGCATGCCCTTTCAGCGTGGCGAGATAGCCCGACGCGACCAGTTGCCCGGCGTGGTCGCCGAGCGTCGAGATGCTGATCGCACCGAGCAATTGCCTGTGCCGGTCGAATACGGGGACGCCGAGCGCCGACAGGCCCACCACATAGTCGTCGACGGCAAACGCATGGCCGGCCCTGCCGATCTCGGCGGCCCGCTCGGCGAGCCCTGCCCGATCGGCAATGGTGAAAGGCGTGCGGCGCACCAGAACCTGGTCCAGCGCTCGTTCGCGCTCGGCTGCCGGGAGGTGACCGAGCAAGGCTTGCGGACCGCCGCCGCTGTTCAGCGTGGTGCGGGTGCCGACCGCCGACCAGGTCACCTCGACCAGCGATTGAGGCGGGCGGACTCGCTCGACGCAGACGGCCATGCCGTCCTTGTAGACCCAAAGAAAGGCAGTCGCCGAGGTCTCCGCGGCAATGATCAGCAGGACAGGGCCGGCGATTTCACGCAAAGGCCGGCCGGTATCGACCGCCGAAAACAATTCCAGGAGACCATGGCCCAGCGAATAATTACCGCTCTGATGCTCGATCAGGCCGCCCGCCTCCAGCGTATGCAGCAGCCGCCGCGCGGTGTTCTTGTCGAGTGAGGTGGCGTTCGCAAGTTCAGTCAATGTCTGGTGTGGTCGTCCCGGCCGGAAAGCGCGCAACAGAGCGATCGAACGCTCGACGGCGCGAACGATCGGCACTCCGGCACGGGGCGGCACCTTTCGGATGGACTGCGGCATGGCTGGCAGCTCTCGGCACGACGTCACCCGACTACCGGTAGAGAGGGGTGGCAGAGTCGGCAACCACTAGCGGGGGTTGAACTTGGGTATCGCTGGACGATACCGAGATCGAAATCTGGCCAAACCCGGCGCCAAGGCCGCGACGACGGCGAGCCATCGCGGTTGCCTCGGGCATTCCACGCGCCGGCCGCCCGAGCGACGACGGCGACCGCCCCGCCACCGTCGACTGGACAGCAAGCAGCGCCTCCGGGCCCGGAACGGTGGCCGAAGGCTCACCTCCGGCTGTATTGACGTCACGCTGGCCTGGCGGCCGACATGCGCTTGAATTCGGCGACGAAGTCCAGCGCGATGCGCGACAGCGGCCGGTTGGTCGGCCGGAACATGGCGAACTTGTAGAGCAGCGTCGGCCTGAACGGCCGGATGACAAGGCCGACCTTGTCGAAATGCGCGCCGGTCGAGGCATCGACAATGGTGACGCCGAGGTTCTCCATGACCAGGGCACAGGCCGAGCCGAAGAACTCGACATGGGCGGCCATTTTCAGCTGGACAGAATGCTCGGCGAAGGCCCGCTCGATCGCCTCATGCAGGAAGTGGTCGGCATAGAGCGAGATGAACGGCACGCCGTCGAGCAGGTCAGGCGTGGTCACCGCGTGGCGGCCGAGCGGATGGCCTGATGGCAGCACCGCCACGCATTCGATCTCGAACACCTCGATGATCGCCGCCGGGCTGTCGATCGGCAGTTCGGCGAAGCCGATGTCGAAGGCATCGATCCGGCCGAGATCGCGCACCGTCGGCGACGAGCGGGTGATGAAGCGCACCGTGCCGTCGGGCCAGCGCTTCAGCAACTCCGCGATGATCGGTGGCAGCACATAGGTCGCAAGTCCCGGCTGGCTCGCCAAGGCCAATGTGCCCGACTTCACCCGCTTGAGGTCGCGCGCCACCGCGACGGTGCGCTCCAGCGCGCCGAGCGCGCGGCGTGCCTCCTCGTAGAACAGCGCCGCCTCGGGCGTCGCCTCGAGCTTACCCTTGCGCCGCTTGAACAAAGCGAGGCCGAGCTCGTCCTCCAGCCGGGTGATCAGATTGCTGACCGCCGGCTGTGACTTGCCGGTGAGCGCCGCGGCGGCGGTCATCGAGCCGGTTTCGATGACGGCGCGGAAGGCTTCGAGGTGGCGGGTATCCATGAGGATTTACGGGGGTTTGGAGGGGGTGAAACAGTGCTCCGCGACATCAATTGGGTTTGCGCGAGAACCACGCCCGCACCCTCTCCCTTTGGGAGAGGGTTGATTCAGTTTGGCTTTCTGCCGTGAAGCTTGTCGCCATCCGAAACGAACCAAACGCATTCCATCGCGTCGTCAGCCATCAAGTTATAACCCATCCTTATATCTTTCACACATATTTCGTTTTGACCTCGCGCTCCGCCTGACCCAACACTTTCGCCAATCGCCCGCCAAGGGCATGGGGAACGGGACGGCGTCGTGAAACACAATCTGGTCTTGTCGGGTCTGGAAAAGCGCTATGGCGATTTCGTCGCGCTGCACGAGACCAACCTGGACATCAAGGCCGGCGAATTCGTCACGCTGCTCGGTCCCTCGGGCTCGGGCAAGACCACCATCCTGATGAGCATTGCCGGCTTCGTCGCGCCGACCTCGGGACGGATCCTGCTCGACGGCCAGGACGTCACCGGCCTGCCGCCGGAACAGCGCAATTTCGGTGTCGTGTTCCAGGGTTACGCGCTGTTCCCGCATCTGACCGTCTACGACAATGTCGGCTTTCCGCTGCGCGCCCGCGGTATTCGCGGCGACGCGGCACGGCCGAAGATCGAGGCGGCGCTCGAAATGGCGCAGCTCGGCGCCTTCGCCAAGCGTTTCCCCAAGCAATTGTCCGGCGGCCAGCAGCAGCGCGTGGCGCTTGCCCGTTCGCTGGTGTTCGGACCGGAACTGCTGCTGCTCGACGAACCCTTGAGCGCGCTCGACCGCTCGCTGCGCAAGGATTTCCAGTCCGAGTTCAAGGCGATCCACCGCAAGGTCGGCACCACCTTCATCTATGTCACCCACGACCAGGAGGAGGCGCTGACCATGTCGGATCGCATCGTCATCCTGGACAAGGGCCGGATCCTGCAGAGCGCGCCGCCGAGCGAACTTTATGAGCGGCCGGCGACCGAATTCGTCGCCGGCTTCCTCGGCAAGAGCAATTTCCTGCGCGGCCGGATCTGCAGGCGGACCGAAGGCCTCGCCGAACTCGACGCCGCCGGCCTGTCGAGCTGGGCTTCCGTCGGCGGCCAGAGCGCGCTTGCCGATGGCGACCAGGCGGTTGCCGCGCTCCGGCCGGAAAAGATCCGGTTGCACCGGACCGAACCCTCGGGCGACGCCTGTTCGGCACGCGGCCGGGTCACCGAGCTCACCTATCTCGGCGCCAGCGTCGAGGTCGAGCTCGCGATCGGCGACGGCACCCGACTGACCGCGACCATGCCGGCCGGCGCCATCGCACTCGCCGAAGGAGACGAGATCGTCGCCTCCTGGGCGCCCGATGCCGCGATCCTGGTTGCGCCGAAGCAGGCGGCGGCGTGATGTCGGCGGTCGCGACTGAGGACCTGAAGACGGCGGTGCCGACGGCGAGCGGCGAGCGGCTCTACTGGCTGCTGCTCATCCTGCCCTGCATCTTCCTCGGCCTGTTCTACGTCGTTCCCGTCATCAACGTGCTGGTCATGAGCGTGACCGTGCCGAAGACGGGTTTCGCCAATTATGCCGAGCTCGCCAATAATGGCGCGGTCCAGCGCGTGATGATCACGACGGTCAGGATCGGTGCGATCACCACCGCGATCACCCTGGCTCTCGGCTATGCGGTCGCCTATGCGCTGGTCCAATGCGGCCAGCGCGAGCGCCAGATCCTGCTCGCCATCGTGCTGGCGAGCTTCTGGATCAGCGCCTTGATCCGCGCCTTCGCCTGGGTGGCGATCCTGCAGTCATCGGGCCTGATCAACAACGTCCTGATCGGGCTCGGCCTGATCGACAGCCCGCTGCAGCTGGTGCGCAATGAGCTCGGCGTGATGATCGGCATGGTCCACTACATGCTGCCCTACGCCATCCTGCCGCTCTACGCCAATATGGCTGGCATCGACAAAAGCCTGGTGCCGGCGGCGCGTGCGCTCGGCGCCACCCCGTTCCAGGCGTTTCGCTGGGTGTTCGTGCCGATGAGCCTGCCCGGCCTGATCGGCGCCGGCGTCATCGTGCTGATCTTCTCGCTCGGCTTCTACATCACCCCGGCCATCCTCGGCGGCGGCAAGACCATCATGCTCGCCGAATATGTCAGCGTGCAGATCTCCGAGACCCTGCGCTGGGGCCTCGCCGCCATGCTCGCCTCCACCTTGCTCGCCAGCGTCCTGCTGCTGGTCTTCTGGCTCAGCCGCTTCATGGACGTCGAAGCGGCGTTGAAGAAGTAACGGGAGGGCGCCATGGCTTTGCAAGATGAACGCCCGCGTGGCCCCTCCTTCGCCCGGATCCTGGCCTGGGCGACCGCCGGTTTCCTGATCCTGCCGATCCTGGTGGTGATCCCGATTTCCTTCACCCCCGAGCGCTATCTGTCGCTGCCCTCGGGCAGCCTGTCGCTGCGCCACTATGCGAGCCTGGTCAACGATGCCCGCTGGTCGAAGAGCATCGTCGACAGCCTGATGGTCGCCCTCGGCGCGACCGTGCTGGCGGTGTCGCTCGGTACCGCCTTCGCGGTCGGCGCCTGGCGGCTGGGCGTGCCGCTCGCCCGGCGGCTGAGGCTCCTGATGCTGGCGCCGATCATCGTGCCGCCGATCGTCCATGCCATCGCCTTCTACAAGGCCTGGGCGGTCATCGGCCTGCTCGACAGCTATCTCGGTCTCGTCCTGATCCACACCATGAAGGGCCTGCCCTTCGTGGTGCTGACGGTCGCCGGCGCGCTCGCCAATCTCGACCACAAGCTCGAACAGGCGGCGCGCAGCCTCGGCGCGACACCGTCGCAAGCGATGCGCTGGGTGATCCTGCCACAAATCATGACCGGCGTGGTCTCGGGCGCGGCCTTCGCCTTCATCACCTCCTGGGACGAGACAGTGGTCGCCCTCTTCGTCACCAGCCGGCGCGTCACGACGCTGCCGCGCCGCATCTGGGAGGGGCTGGCCGACAATATCGACCCGGCGATCGCCGCCATGGGCACGCTGATGATCCTGGTGACCATCGCCATCGTCACCGTCAAGACCATCCGAACACCGGCCAAGGCCTGAAAACGGGCCATCACGACACAGAGGAGAGCAGCATGTCGAAGACCGACCATCAGGAATTCCGTGACGATTGCCTCGCCATCCTGCGCGAGCAGACCGAAGGCAAGCGTGTCCATCGCCGCCGCTTCCTGCAGGCTATCGCGGCACTCGGCGTCATCCCCACGGCGCTGAAACTCACGCCCGTCGCCCATGCCGCCCCCAGCGAGCTGGTGGTGGTCAACTGGGGCGGCGACGCGGTGCCGGCCTATGACGAGATCTGGGCCAAACCGTTCAACGCTGCCAATTCCGAGATCAAGGCCGTGATCAACGGCGCCGGTCCCACCTCCGGCAAGATCAAGGCGATGGTCGAGAGCCGCGCGGTGACCTGGGACGTCTGCGACCGCACCATGCCGGCTTCCGTCGAGCTTGGCCGCCAGGGCCTGCTCGAAGAGGTCGACTGGAACATCGTCGCGCACAACAAGCTGCGCCGGGCCCACCGCTCCGACTGGGGCGTCGGCGCCTATCTCTATTCCTTCGCCCTGACCTATGACCGGCAGGCGCTGAAGGGCGCTGAGCCGAAAACCTGGGCCGACTTCTGGAACGTCAAGGATTTCCCCGGCAAGCGGACGCTGCGCAACAATATCGAGGGCATGCTGGAAGCCGCCCTGATGGCCGATGGCGTGGCGCCCGACAAGATCTATCCGGTCAATGTCGACCGTGCCTTGGACAAGATCAAGCAGATCAAGCAGCACACCATCTTCTGGACCACCGGCGCGGAAAGCCAGCAGTTGTTCCGCAACAAGGAGGTGGTGATGGGCAATCTCTGGCACACCCGCTCGATGCTGCTCGCCAAGGAGGTCGGCGACCGCATCCAGTTCACCTTCGACCAGGGCGTGCTGTTCGCCGGCGCCTGGATCGTGCCGAAGGGCAACCCGGCCGGCAAGCTCGCCTGGAAGTTCATCGCCTCGGCCCAGGATCCGCAGAGCCAGGTGGAACTGTTCAAGCGGGTCGGCAACGGCCCGATCAACCCGGCGGCCTCGGCGCTGGTTCCAGCCGACATGAAGGCGCTCGACTGCGGCTCGCCGGAGAATTTCGCCAAGCAGGTGGCGGTCGACAGCGACTGGTATGCCGAGCACTACGCCGCGGCGCTCAACCGCTACATGGACGTGATCGCCTCCTGATCATCAGGCACGGCAGGCGGGCCGGCGCATTGCCGGTCCGCGCATCCCTCATTTCAGGCAGCAGGACCTTCCATGACCGCGTCTCCCTTCGCGTTCGCCCCCACCTTCATGGGCGTGCCCCATCGCACCGAGATCGGCGACGCCAAGGCGGTGATCCTGGGGTTGCCCTTCGATTGCGGCACGCACCCGCACCGCATCGGCTCGCGCCTGGGACCGGCCTCGATCCGCGAGCAGTCGCAGCTCCTGCGCGCCTATGACTGGACCACCGGCATCAATCCGCTGGAAGCGCTCGGCGTCATCGATGTCGGCGATGCCAAGGTGACCTCCAGCGAGATCGAGCCGTCTTATGCGGCGATCGAAAGCGCGGTCGAGGCGATCGCGTCGAAACGCGCCGTGGTCGTCTCGCTCGGCGGCGACGGCGCCATCGCGCTGCCCGAAATGCGGGCGCTGCACCGGGTCTATCCCGATCTCGTCACGGTCCATATCGACGCCCATACCGACGCCTATCCGATCCCCGGCTACAACACCGCGACCGCCTTCTCGCGCGCCGTCGAGGAAGGCCTGGTCGATGTCGGGCGCTCCTACCAGGTCGGCATGCGCGGCTCGACCATGGTGCCCGGCGTGCACGGCCACGGCCTGTCGCTCGGTTACAATGTCGTGCCGATGGCCGAGCTTTTGGCGCGCGGCATCGAGGCGGTCTTCGCCGAGATCCGCCAGGCGATCGGCGACCGGCCGGTCTATCTGTCCTACGACATGGACTTCTTCGATCCCTCGGTCGCGCCCGGCGTCTGCACCCCGACCTGGGGCGGCGCCTCGGCGCGCGAAGGCCTGGCCGTGCTTGAGGCCTGCGGCGGGCTCAATCTCGTCGGCGTCAACATCAATACGGTCAGCCCGCCGCACGACGTCGGCGGCATGTCGGCCTTCCTGGCGGCGACCATCACGCTGAACAGCCTGCAACTGATCGCCCGCCAGCATCAGACGCCGGCAACCTCTGGTTAACCATTTATCCGCAACTGCCGGCTAATTTTTCTGCCGCGCCATCGTGTCACGCTCTCCTCACAGAGTGCCGTGGCACAGTGGTGCAAGGTCGAATCGCGGCAAGCGACGACCCGAGGCGGCAAGAGATCCCGACGGGCATTCCCGATGAAGCAGTGCATGCGCGAAACTTGGCTCGACACCATCTCCACCCGGGGTGCCCGGCGCCTGATCCGCCCTCTCCTGTTGCCGGCGACAATGCTCGCCGGCCAGATCCTTGGTGCCACCGGTGCGAGCGCCCAGGCGCAGACACCGCTGCGCACCTGGCAAGCCACAACCGACAGCGTGACGGTCGACGCCTCGATCGGCATCATGAACGGCACGGCACGGGAATATGTCCTCAACCCCAATGGCAGCATGCTCAGCAAGCTGACATGGGACATCAAGAACGTCGCCATGTTCCAGGCCGGCCTCGCCTATCGGCCGCTCGACTGGCTGACCCTCGGTCTCAAGGGCGCGACCAATCTCTCCGGCGCCTCCTTCATGCATGACTACGACTATAATCTGCCGCAATGCCCGCCCTTGCCGGGCGGCGGCAGCGAATGCCACTCGAGCCATCCCGACACGACGCTGCGCAACGCCTTCCTTGTCGATGCCTTCGCCGCCGCCCGGTTTCTCAGGCTCGGCCCGGTCGAGCTCAGCGCGATCGCCGGCTACAAGGCCGACTATTACTACTGGCAGGCGATCGGCGGCACCTTGAACTATGCCGCGCCCACGCCAGGCAACGGCATCAGCTACGCGCAGATGTGGCGGGCGCCCTATCTCGGTCTCGGCATGCAGGCGGAATTCGGCCGCTGGAGCCTCCATGGCCGGTTCATCGCCTCGGTCTGGGCTACCGTCACCGGCGTCGACAATCACCACAACCGCGCATTGCTGTTTACCGACCGGCTTGGCCCGAGCCAGATGATGGCCGCCGAACTCGGCCTTGGCTACCGTCTGAACGATACGGTCACCCTCACGGCCGACTACCGCTACCAGGCCTGGCGCATTGCCCAGGGACCGTCGACCGAGGACCGGATGAACGGCAGCCCGCCGATCGTCTATCGCGGCAAGTCGAGCGGCGCGAGCAACCATTCCCATACCGTTTCGGTCGGCCTGCGCTTCGCCCCCCTGGCCTCGCGCGGGGGCACCTCGACCGAAACCGGCTTCCTCGCGCCAGTCTCGTGGAGCGGCGCCTATGGCGGCGCGGCCATCGGTAGTCTCTGGCAGGACGCCGGCTGGACCACGACGGGCCACGGCACGCCGCCGGGCCCGGTCGACGCCAGCTCGGCCTCCCGCCCCTTCAATGCCGGCGCGCCGCGCGCAGGCCTGTTCGCCGGCTATCTCTGGCAGGCCGGCAACTGGCTCTATGGTATCGAAGCCGATGTCGGTCTTGCCAATGCCAATCGCAATCGCCGCGGCATCCCCGGCTCGAACACGCCGGCCCTGCTCAACGCCAGCGGCGACGAGACCGGCGTGCTGCACGGCTGGGACGCCAGCCTGCGCGGCCGTCTGGGCGCCGTCATCACGCCCAATCTCATGGTCTATGCGACGGCCGGCATGGCGTTCCAGCGCGCGACTGTCCGTGCGAGCTGCACGAACGGCTATGCCTGCAGCGTCCCGCTCTATGAGAGTTTCGCCCAAACCCAAGCCGGCTGGACGGTGGGCGCCGGCGTCGAAACGGCGCTCGCCGACAACTGGTTCGCTCGCGCCGAATATCGCTACGCCGCCTTCCCGACGCTGAGCCACACCTTCTTCGCCGCGAGCCCCACCGACAGCTTTTCGGTCCGGGTGAGCCAGGCCGACCATCGCGCCAGCCTGGCGATCGGATATCGCTACTGAGCGCGGCTGCCGCCGGCACGGCTCACGCCCCGAGATAGGCCCGTGTCAGGCTCTCGTCCTTGGCCGCGCCGCGCCAGTTCTCCGGGCCGATCTCATCGACCACGCGGCCGAGCTTCATCACATAGGCGCGGTCGGCGGCCTCGCTCGCCAGCTGCACGTTCTGCTCGATCAGCAGGACGCTGACCCCCTCGCGTCTGATGCTGGCGATGATGCCGACCAGGCTCTTGACGATCTTCGGCGCGAGGCCCGTCGAGGGTTCGTCCAGGATCAGGAGATCGGGCTGCAACAGCAGCGCACGGCCGATCGCCACCATCTGCTGCTCGCCGCCGCTCAGCAGTTCGACATGCGCGTCGAGCCGCTGTTCGATGAAGGGAAACAGGGCGAGGATGCTGGCGAGCGTGAAGCGCCGCTGGTCCGCCCCGCGCTTGTCGCCCTCGCGCGCGGCCAGATCGAGATTGGTGCGCACCGAGAGTTCGCCGAACAGGCGCCGGTTCTCCAGCACCACACCGATGCCGGCGGCGGCGCGCCGATGCGCCGCAACCGCCTGGATTTCGCGGCCATCCTTGACGATCCGCCCGGAACGGACCGGATTGAGCCCGCAGAGCGCGCGCACCAGCGTGCTCTTGCCGGCGCCGTTCGGGCCGATCACCGCCACGCCCTCATTGGCGCCGATGGTCAGGCTGACGTCGCGCAACACGGTGATCGCGCCATAGCCCGCCGTGATGGTCTCGACCGACAACATGGCGTTCAGGCTCCCAGATAGGCTTCGCGGACGCGCGGGTCGGCCTGGATGGCGGCGAAGTCGCCGCGTGCGATGATCTCGCCAAAGCACAGCACGTTGACGTCGGAGGAGACGCCCATCAGGTCCATGTCGTGCGAGACCAGGAAGATCGTCATGCCCTCGCGGTTGAGCTTGACCAGCATCTGGCGCAACTGCTCGGTCTCCTCGGCATTGAGACCCGAGGAGGGCTCGTCGAGGCATAGAATGTCGGGTTCGCCGACGGCGGCGCGGGCAAGTTCGACCAGGCGCTGCTGGCCGACCGGCAGATCGCCGGCCCGGGCCTCCGCGATGGCGCCCAGGCCGAAGCGGGCAAGCGTCGCATCGGCCAGGGCTGCCATGCGCTGCCGCTCCGCGCGCGACGACGGCAGACCGAACAGATTGGCCAGGAAGCCGGAGGTGCCGAGCTTGTGGCAGCCGGCAATGAGATTGTCGCGCACGCTCAGATGGCCGAAAACCTGCGGCGTCTGAAAAGTCCGGACCAGGCCCTGGCGGCTGCGCTCTGCGACCGAGGCGCGCGCGATGCTGGCGCCGTGATAGAGCACATCGCCTTGGTCGGGGGGCAGGAAGCCGGAGACGATGTTGAACAGCGTGCTCTTGCCGGCGCCGTTCGGACCGATCAATCCGGTGATCCGGCCCTTGGCGATGTCGAGGGTGACGTCGCGCAGCACCGACAGGCCGAAGAACCCCTTGGAGATATGGCTGAGCCGCAGCATGGCCGTGTTGTCGATGCCCGCGACGGTCATGGCCGGCGCTCCCGTGCCGGCGGCAGCAGGCGCTTCGCGACATCGCGGGCCAGCCCGCCAATGCCCTGCGGCAGGAAGATCACCGCCAGCACCAGGGCGCCGGCGAACAGCAGCGGATGGACGTCGCCGAGCTTGCTCAACAGGTTCGGCGCGATGGTGATGAAGGCCGCGCCGAACACCGCGCCGGCGACCGTCTGGACCCCGCCGATGACCGCCAGCAGCAGGAAGCTCACCGCCTTGTCGGTGCCGAAACTGTCGACGCTGACGAAGGAGACGTAGTTGGCGAACAGGCTGCCGGCGAGCGATCCGACCATGGCGCTCAGCACGAAGACCTTGACCTTCAGCATGTGCACGTCGACCCCCAGCACCATGGCGGCCTGGGGGGCGTCGCGCATGGCCCGCATGGCGTAGCCGGCCCGCGACTTCAAGAGATTGTAGTGCAACCAGAACACCAGTCCGGCCACCGGCCAGACGAAATAGTAGAAGCGCTGCGGCGTGTTCAGCGACAGGCCGAACAGGGTGATGCGCGGCACGCCGCCGATGCCGAGCGTGCCGCCGGTGAGCCAGTCCCATTCCAGGAACAGGACATGGCCGATGGTGGCCAGCGCCAGGGTCGCGAGCGCCAGGAAATGGCCGGAGAGACGCAGGATCGGCCAGCCGATGAGGAAGGCGGTGGCACCGCTGACCAGCATGCCGACGCCAAGCCCGAAAAGCCAGTGCCAGCCGAGCGCGGTCGCGCCGTAGGCAGTGGCATAGGCGCCGATGCCGTAGAACACGCTCTGCGCCAGTGAGATGATGCCGCATTGGCCGAGCAGGAAGGCGACGCCGAGCCCGGCAATGGCATAGAGCGCGGTGAACACCAGGAGGTCGACCATGCCGCGCGAGGCGACCAGCGGCACCGCGACCCAGGCCGCGAAGCCGACGATCGCCAGGACGGCAATGACTGTCGTCCGCGCGCGGGCCGGAGCGACGGCGACAGGGGTCATGGGGATCCGTTCGATGCTCATCCGCCGGCCCGTCCCTTGCGGCCGAGGATGCCGTTGGGAATGGCGATCATGATCAGGATCAGGAAGGCCATGGCGATGACGTCCTTGTAGCCGGACGAGACGAAGACGATGGCGAGCGCCTCGACCAGGCCGAGCATCAGGCCGCCGATGACCGCCCCGAAGGGATTGCCGAGCGTGCCGATGATCGCCGCGGTGAAGCCCTTGAGCGTCAGCAGCAGGCCCATCTCGTAGTGGATGGTGATCAACGGCGAGACCAGCACCCCGGCAATGCCGCCAACCGCGCCGCCGAGCACGAAGGTCAGCGTGCGCATCATCGGCACGTTGATGCCGATGGTGGCGGCGCCGTCGGCATCGATGGAAGCGGCCATGATCGACTTGCCGATGAAGGTTTTTGTGTAGAACAGCCGCAGCGCCACGACGACCAGCACGCTGAACACGATCAGCCAGACCGCATGGACGCGGATCGCCGCGTCGAACACGTCGAGCGAGCCATTGCCGCCGAGCCCGCGAACGGGATGGGAATCGCGCCCGAAGAACAACAGCGTCGAGGCCGAAACGGCGAAGGCGCCGCCGAGCGTCACCAGCAGGAAGGAGTCCTCGGTGCCGCCGCGCCGCTTGGTCGGGCGAACGAACAGGAGTTCCACCGCCCAGCCGACCACGCCGCCGGCGATGGTGCCGCCGAGAAAGGCGACCAGAACCGGCGCGCCGAGCCGCTCGATGGCGAGATAGGAGACGATGCCGGCGACCAGGGCGAAATCGCCCTGCATGGCGTTGACCACCCGCGTGCCGCGATAGATCACGGATATGCCAAGCCCGATCAGGCCGTAGACGAAGCCGTTGGTCACACCTGACAACAGCGATTGGATCAGAAGGGTTGTCGTCATTGGCCCGTTCGCGACAGGGAATGGCGGGATGCGGACGCCTGCCGGCGCCCGCTGGAGGTCAGCAGGCAGAACGTCAGCGCGCCACCTTGAACGGCAGCCGGGTGAACTGCTGCTTGACCAGCTTGGAATAGACATAGCTCGACAGGTCGATGCCGGTCAGGTCGTCCTTGGAAAAATCATAGCTCGCCATGACGCCCTTGAACGGCTGGCGCATGGCCTGGGCGATCGCCGCCTTGTCGGTCGGTCCGGCCTTCTTCAGGGCGTCGGCGACGATATGCACCGCATCCCAGCCGGCCGCCTCGTAATTCTTCGGCAGCGAGCCATAGGCCTTCTGGTAGAGCTCGACGAAGGCCTTCTGATGCGGCTCCGGATCCTCGCCGACCAGGAATTCCGGAAACACGATGTCGTCGGCGAATTCGCCCATGCCGCGGACATAGTCATAGGGCGAGGAGCCGATCGCCGAGATGATCGGCTGGGTGATCTTGACCTGGCGGGCGCCGCGGAACGGCACCGGCGAGGTCGCCACCACATAGACCGCCTCGGGATTGGCCGCGCGCACCTTGGCGGCCTGGGTCGAGACGTCGGTCGCGCCGACCTCGAATTTCTCGACCGAAACGAAATCGACGCCATAGTCGCGCGCCATGGTGCGCAGGCTGTTGAACACCAGCTGGCCATAACCGGAATCGTGCAGCACGCCGATCTTCTTGAAGTTCTGCGCCTTGGTATATTCGAGCATCGCCTTGGCGTTCAGCGGCTGCGGCGGCAGCACGTGATAGAGCGACTTATAGGTCAGCTCGATCGCCGGGCCGAGGCCGGTCAGCGCCACCTGGGCCATCTTCTCGCCGTCGGCGAGCGCCGCGATCGCACCGGTGCTGGCGGTCAGCGAACCGCCGATCATGGCGGCGACCTTGTCGTTGAAGATCAGCGCCTCGGCCTTGCTCTTGGCGATGTCGGGCTTCGAGCCGTCATCCTCGATCAGCACCTTGATCGGCCGGCCGCCAATGCCGCCGGCTTCGTTCAGCACCTTTTCGGCGAGCTGCATCGCCGCGCGTTCGGCCTGGCCGAGACCGGCGCCCGGACCGGTGAGGCACAGCACCGCACCGATCCTGATCGGCTCGGCCTGCTGGGCATGGGCGACGAAGGGCGTCTTGGCGAGCGCCAGCGCGCCGGCCGCGCCGAGCATGACGCCACGCCGCGTCTGAAAGAGTCCTGTCATGGTTTCCTCCCGGGAAAAGCCGCGGCGTCTCTGGCCGCGTTGAGCATCGGTCGTTGGTCACGAATTATGGGCCAAAGAGATGTGAACCCCTCTTCGGCCAGCGTATGGATGCCATGCGAGGCCGGGCCCGTGGCGGCCCGGCCGCGCCGCGGCTGGTTCACTCGGCGGCAGCGCGATATTCGGGTGTTTCGAGCTGCGGCAGCACCTCGCGCATGAACAGGTCGAGTTCCTCGAGCATCACCTCTTTCGGGCATTGCGCCCAATGCCAGATCAAGGTGATGTATTCGCAGGGAGCCTGCTCGTAGATCCGGCCCCAGACGTCGCGATTGTCCTGCACCGTGCCGCCGATGAACAACTCGCTCTTCTTCATGCCCTCGACCAGGGTGGCGTCGTCGCCCTGGGGCAATTGCGGGAAGAACGGCCCGTAGAAATTCCGGTAGATGTCGAGATCGTATTTCCTCAGGCGCTCATCGAACTGGGCGCGCGAGCTGGTCACGTGGGGAAAGCGCACGATGTTCTGCCGCTCGCCGAGCTGGAAATCAAAGCCAGAGCGGCGGGCGACGTCGTGATAGAGCCGGACGCCGTCGGCGACCTGGGCGAGCGGCGAGAAATAGGTCGGGTGGAAGCCACGCCGGGCGCAGAATTCGACGCTTTCCTTGCTCTTGGTGGTGGCGACGAACAAGGGCGGATGCGGCCGCTGATAGGGTTTCGGCACGACGGCGATCTTGGCGACGCGGCCCTGGTCGTCGACCTCGCCCTCGACGCCGGCGGCGCGCGCGGTATGAGCCGCCGGATAGCCCTCGATGCCGGTGATCGGATAGGGCGCCTTGTAGGTCGGGCCATCGAGCACCACGGCGTCCTTGGTCCAGCAGGCGATCAGCTGGTCGACCCGCTCCTCGAACACGTCGCGGTTCTTCTGGTCGGAGGCGCTGCCATCGGAGACAGTCGCGACCGAGCCGGCCCATTGGCCGAGCACATTGGCCCAGCGCGACTGGTAGCCGCGGGCAAGCCCGACCCAGTAGCGGCCCTTGCTGAGGTGATCGATGATGGCGGTTTCCTCGGCGACCCGGATCGGGTCCTGGGTCGCCATGACGTAACCGATGGCGCCGACATTGATGGTCTTGGTCTTGGCCGCCCAATAGGCGTTCAGGATGCCGGGATTGGGTCCGACCTCATAACCTTCCGAGTGAAAATGATGCTCGATGGTGGAGGCGCCCCAGACGCCCATGGCTTCGGCAGCCAGCACCACCTCGGTCCATTCGTGGACGATCTCCTGATACATGTCGCGATCGACGCCCATCGGCCGCTGCTTGACGCGGTCGTCGAAGCCGTCGCTCGGAAACATCGGATAAAGCTGGAGAATGACCTTCGGCCGCGCCATGCGAGCCTCCCTTTCCATGTGTTTTTGAAGAAGCTTAGCCTGCCCCTTCCCGCCTGAGATCAAGGCTGGGGCTATGGCTGTTATCGGTCGAGGCTATAGGGGGTCGTTGATCTCCAGCCGCCGCATGGCGCCGGCATGAAACACCAGCGGCAAACGCTCAGGCGCCTGGGCGAAGCCGTCGACCCGTCCGACGAAGATCACGTGATCGCCGCCCCAGTAGCGGTAGAGTGTGCGGCATTCGAAGCGGGCGGCCACATCGGCCAGCATGGGAATGCCTTCCGGCCCCTCCTCGGTCGCGATGCCGGCGAAGCGATCGATGCCCGACCGGGCGAATTGCCGGGCGAGTGCCTCCTGTCCCTCGGCAAGAACATGGACGACGAAATGGCTCGCCTCGTCGAAGGCGGCATGGCTCGATGAACTTGCCGCCAGGCTCCAGAGCACCAGCGGCGGGTCGAGCGACAGCGAGCTGAACGAATTGACCGTGACGCCGCAGACGCGGCCGGTGCGGGTCCGGCTGGTGACGATTGTCACGCCGGTGGCGAAGCGGCCGAGCGCATCGCGAAAGGCGCGTTGGTCCAAGGGCTGGGCGAGCGTCTCGTCCTTCAAAACGGCATATCCCATGGCGACCTCCGGCCGACGGCCCGGTCCCGGACAAGGCCCGAGGCGGTGCGGCAATCCAAGGCTAGAGGTTCCGCCTCCTTTGAGAATGCGATAAGAGACGATGCCAGTTATAGCCTGGAGATATAAGCTTGGACCTCCGTCACATCACGGCTTTTGTCGCGGCCTACGAGGAAGGCAGCATCAACCGGGCGGCCCAGCGGCTGAACCTGGCGCAACCGAGCGTCAGCGGCATCCTGCGCGACCTGGAGGCCGAGATCGGCGGTCCCTTGTTCGAACGCCTGGCGCGCGGCGCCCGCCCGACCAGCGCCGGCGATACCTTCTACAAGCATTGCCTGCGCGTGCTGGCCGAGATCGACGCGGCGCGCAAATCCGTCATGAGCGGCGTCGACCGGGTCGCCGGGCCGGTCCATATCGGACTTGCGCCCACCGTCGCCAAGGGCCTGCTACCGCGCTTCATCGCCGGCTATCTCGCTGATTATCCAGATGTCCAGTTGCGCGTCGCCGAGGCCTTTTCCGGTCCGCTCGCCGAGTGGACTTTGTCCGGCGACGTCGACTTCGCCGTGGTCGCCGTGCCGCCGGCCGACCGCCGCCTGGTCATCCGCCGGCTTGCTCCCGATCCGATCTTCCTGATCTCGGCGCCCGGCGGCCTGGCCGCGACCTCATCCGGCCCGCTCGGTGCGATGCCGCCGTTGAAACTGGTCCTGCCCTCGCCGCGCAACGGCTTGCGCACCATGCTCGACCGCTACATCCACGCGGCGAACCTACCGATCGACCGGCTGATCGAGATCGACAGCCTGCACGGCATTCTGGAGGTGGTGAAGCGCAGCGACTGGGTGACGCTCCTGTCGATCACCTCGATCCTGAAGGAGCTCGAGCGCGGCGAACTGGCGGCGCGCCGCACCGACCCGCCGGTCGACCTGGAATTCTATCTGATCCACCCGGCCCGCCGCGCCTTGTCGGCGGCGGCCGCCCTGTTCGTCCAGCGGCTTGAACAGGCCTTTGCCGAAAGCCAGGCCGAATGGGCGCCGCTCGTCGCCGGTGAATCAGGCCAGCCCACGATCCGGTAAAGCGCCCAGACCGCGGAGGTCGGGCGCCCTCGACCCGCGAGGGCCGCCTCAAATCGGCCCCAAATCAGTCCGTTTCCCGCCAAAACATGTGTCGGCTGGGGCACATGGCGCCGCCGAATGCTGTGGCCAAATCGCGAAAACCGGCGCCGTGGTGCCCACGCCGATTGACGCCTGGCCGGGCATTCGAGCTTCTCGCCGCATTGCAATGCGTACGATCCAATCAGGATTAGGAAAAGCATCGTCATGAAGAAGTTTCTGCTCGCAGGCGCAGCCCTTGCCGCTCTCGTCTCCGGCGCCCAGGCCGCCGATCTCGGCGTCCAGCGCGTCGCCGTACCGGCCGCGATCGTCTCGCCGGTGTTCAACTGGACCGGCTTCTATGTCGGTGGTTATGTCGGCGGCAGCTCGCGCCAGTCGCGCTTTACCGACGTCAACGGTTACAACGTCGCCGGCGACAGCTGGAACGTGAACCGCACGAGCTTCCTCGGTGGTCTGACCGCCGGCTACAACTGGCAGCTGACTCCCAGCTTCCTGCTCGGCGTCGAAGCTGAACTCGGTTATCTCGGCGGTGCCCGCCGCGCTCAGCCGAGCTCGGCCGGCCTCGACACCACCGGCCGCATCAATGACAGCGTCTACGGCTTGCTGACGGCCCGCGCCGGCTTCACGGTCGATCGCGCCCTGTTCTTCGTCAAGGGCGGTCTGGCTCTCGGCGGCGGCAGCCTGCGCATCAGCGACACCTGCACCGCGGCTCCCTGCGGCCCGGGCACCCTGGCCGGTTCGCGCTCGACCGATTTCGGCTGGACCATCGGCGGCGGCGTGGAATATGCGGTCGCTCAGAACTGGACCGTCAAGGGTGAATATAACTACGTTCGCTTCAACAACCGCACGATCAATGCCGTGTCCGGTGCCAATGCCGCTTTTGCCTATGGCGTGAGCAACAACGATGCCCACCTGTTCAAGGTCGGCGTGAACTATCTGTTCTCGACCGGTCCGGGCGCTGTGACCCGCTACTGATAGCCTAGCGATCTCCAGGGATCGTGACGAACGGGCCGCCTTCGGGCGGCCCGTTTTCATTTGGCGGCTCAGGTGAATTCGGCCGCCCGCCTGGCGAACACCCCCGCAAGCCGGCCGACCGCCTCGGCATTGTCGGCCGCCGCGGTTCCCGCCTTGGCGCGCACCGCGATGCCCTCGAAGATCGCCGCCCAGCGGAACATCGCATAGGCCATGTGGAAGGGCTGCAACCGCGCGGCGTGCCTGGCCATGGCGTAGTAGTCGGCCTCGAAGGTCGCCTGGGCCGGGATGCCCAAGGTTGCGAGATCGAGGCCCGCCAGCCCGCCATACTCGTCGGGCGCGGTTTGCCAGGTCATGCAGCAATGGCTGAGATCGCCGAGCGGATGGCCAAGGGTCGAGAGTTCCCAGTCGAGCACGGCGATGACCCGCGGCTCGCTCGGATGGAACATCAGATTGCCGAGGCGATAGTCGCCATGGGCGATCGCGGAGGTGTCGTCCGGCGGGATATGGGCCGGAAGCCAGGTCATCAGCCGGGCGAAATGGGGATCCTTGTCGCTGCCGGCCGCCAGCAGCTGCTTCGACCAGCGGCCGATCTGGCGGGCGAAATAGTCGCCCGGCCGGCCGAAATCGCCGAGCCCGCGGGCTGCCGGATCGACATTGTGCAGGGCCGCCAGCGTCTCGGCCATCGAGCGGTACATGGCGCGGCGCTCGTCCGGCGCCACGCCGTCGAGCGCGCAATCGTGGAACACCCGGCCGTCGAGCCGTTCCATCACGTAGAAGGGCGTGCCGACGATGCTGCGGTCGTCGCAATAGAGCAGCGCCGGCGGCACCGGCACGTCGGTGCCAGCCAGCGCCGAGATGACCCGGTATTCCCGGTCGATCGCATGGGCCGAGGGCAGCAGGTCGCCCGGCGGCTGCTTGCGCAGCACCAGGCGCCGCCTGTCATAGCTCACGAAGAAGGTCGGGTTCGATTGGCCGCCTGATATCCGCGATATCTTCGGGCGGCCGCCCGACAGGCCGAGCGCCTGCCTCAGATAGCCATCCAGCCGGCTTGCATCGAACTCGACCGTCTTGTCCTCAGTCATGGCCTGCCCTGTCCGTTCACGCCTGCGCCACCGGCCAGCGCCAGAAGTCGGAGCCCTCGCCGCTCAGCGCCCGGCTGAGCACCATGCGATGCACCTCGTCGGCGCCGTCGACCAGCCGCGCCTGACGCGCATAGCGATAGATCCACTCGAGCACGGTATCCTTGGAATAGCCACGTGCGCCGTTGATCTGGATGGCCACATCCGCGGCCTGGTGCAAGGTATTGGCCGCCTGGATCTTGGCCATCGAGACCTCCTTGCGGGCAAAATTGCCGCGATCGAGCTCCCAGGCCGCCTTCATCACCAGGAGCCGGCCGATCTCGATGTTCATGGCGAGGCCGCCGAGCATCAGCTGCACGCTTTCCCGGTCGGCCAGCCTGACGCCGAAGCCATGGCGCACCGCGGCGTAGTCATTGGCGATCTCGACGCAGCGCTTGGCCAGTCCCAGCCAGCGCATGCAATGGGTGAGGCGCGCCGGCCCGAGCCGGATCTGGGTGATCTTCATGCCCTGCCCTTCGCCCATCAGGACATCTTCGGGCTGGACGGTCAGGCCGTCGAAATCGAGTTCGCAATGGCCGCCATGCTCTTCCGGGCCCATGATTCCGATGCGCCGGACGATGTTCCAGCCGGGCTGGTCGCGGTGGAACAGGAAGGCGGTCAGGCCGTTGCGCGGATTGTCGGAGGTGCGCGCCAGCAGGATGAAATGCGCGGCCGTCTCGGCGCCGGTGATGAACCATTTGCGGCCGCGGATGCGGTAGGAACCGTCGGGTTGCTTTTCCGCCGTGGTCTGGATCATCGACGGGTCGGAGCCGCCGCCCGGATTGGGCTCGGTCATGGCGAAGGCCGAGCGGACCTTGCCCTCGACGATCGGATCGAGCCAGCGGCGCTTCTGGTCGGGCGTGGCGATCGCCTCCAGCACCATCATGTTGCCGTCGTCGGGAGCGGCGGAATTGAACACCGCCGGACCGAAGATCGAACGGTTCATCGCCTCGTAGCACACCGCCATGCCCATCCGGCCGACCCCCAGGCCGCCGGTCTCCGGCTTCAGCTGCAGGCACCACAGCCCCTCGGCACGGGCCTTGGCCCTGACCCGGTCGAGCAGGCCGAGTTCGATATTCTCGTGCGCGTCATAAGAGGCGGCATCGGCCTCGAGCGGCAGGATTTCCGTGTCGACAAAGCTGGCGATGCGCGAGCGCAGGGCGTCGAGTTCAGGCGAAATCGTGAAATCCATCGGCCAACCTCCATCCAGAATTCCGAGCGAGCGCTCGCTTTATAAATTGGAGTTTGTCGAGGAGCAATGGTACCAATGGCGGGTCCTGCGGTACGGTCGGTCGTCCTTCGAGGCTCGCTGCGCTCGCACCTCAGGGTGAGGGTGGGATTTGAACTGCAGCAGGGTTGCGCATGAAGCGCTGCCCGTGTCGTGCTTTCGGCACCAACGCTACTGCCATACACCACATTCCTCATCCTGAGGTGCGAGCTCTTGCGAGCCTC
>BFBZ01000012.1_pt296 | contig 34784 bp, 31 predicted proteins | sample 1888401 | NCBI WGS metagenome assembly BFBZ01 (sample SAMD00112614, study PRJDB3348) | symbiont metagenome | host: Chara braunii | reverse complement strand
GTTCGGAATTGGACGCGCCCGTGGCCATGTTGCGGGTGTATTGCTCGTGGCCCGGCGTATCGGCCACGATGAATTTGCGCGCGCCGGTGGCGAAGAAGCGATAGGCGACATCAATGGTGATGCCCTGTTCGCGTTCGGCCTCAAGCCCATCCACCAGCAGCGCGAAATCGATATCGTCGCCCGTAGTGCCGTGCTTGCTGGAATCCTTCTTCAGGGCCGCCAGCTGATCGTCGAACAGCAGTTTGGAATCGTAAAGCAGCCGGCCGATCAGGGTGGACTTGCCGTCATCCACGCTGCCGCAGGTCAAAAACCGCAGCAACGACTTCTTTTCCTGCTGGGCAAGATAGGCTTTCAGATTGGCGATGGGGGGTTCGGACGCGAGGGTGGCCATCAGAAATACCCCTCGCGCTTTTTCTTTTCCATCGAGGCGCTCTCGTCGCCGTCAATCAGGCGGCCCTGGCGCTCGGAGGTGCGCGCGGTGAACATTTCCGCCACGATCTCTTCCAGCGAGGCCGCAGGCGATTCGATCGCGCCCGTCAGCGGGTAGCAGCCCAGCGTGCGGAAACGCACCAGGCGGGATTGCACCTCCTCGCCATCGCGCAGTTTCATGCGGTCGTCATCGACCATGATGAGCGTGCCGTCGCGCGCCACAACGGGGCGTTTGGCTGCGTAGTAAAGCGGCACGATGGGGATGTTCTCCATCATGATGTATTGCCAGATGTCGAGCTCGGTCCAGTTCGACAGGGGAAACACGCGAATGGATTCGCCCTTGGCGATACGCGTGTTGTAGACGCGCCAGAGTTCGGGCCGCTGGTTCTTCGGATCCCAGGCGTGGTTGGCGTTGCGGAACGAAAAAATGCGCTCCTTCGCGCGCGACTTTTCTTCATCGCGCCGCGCGCCGCCGAACGCCGCATCGAAGCCATATTTGTCGAGCGCCTGCTTCAGCCCTTCGGTCTTCATCACCTGGGTGTGCAGCGACGAACCGGAATCGAAGGGATTGATCCCGCGTTTCACGCCATCTTCATTGATGTGCACCAGCAGCTTGAGCCCAAGCCGCTCCGCCGTCTCATCGCGAAACCGGATCATCTCGCGGAATTTCCAGGTCGTATCCACATGCAAAAGCGGAAACGGCGGCTTCGAGGGATAGAACGCCTTCATCGCCAGATGCAGCATCACCGACGAATCCTTGCCGATGGAATACAGCATCACCGGATTGGCGAACTCCGCCGCCACCTCCCGCATGATGTGAATGGACTCCGCCTCAAGACGCTTGAGATGGGTGAGGCGGGCTGACGTCTCGGTGGAAGGCAAATTCGGGCTCACAGTCTGCGCGGTGGACGGAGATTAAACACAACACAATTGTGTTGAATGTTATAATGGACACCTTCAGCTAGTAAATAAGGAGACGCGCAGCCGGGCGCAAGCCTGCACTTTGTCCTATCACGGCAGGCCCTTCGCGGGCACCGTTCCAGAGCCCCGGTCCGCGGTTCAAATGATGGGGAAGACCGTCAATTCCGGCTCACCACCGAGATCGACGCTGCCGATACTGCGAGATCCGAGAGGATCTTGCTGATGCTCACCGCGAACTGCTGCAAATCGAACGGTCGCAGGTCGCGCGGCACCACGATCAGCGATCCCGGCGGCAGCCGATCGGAGCCGAAGTGGAAGAGGCTCGACTGGACAGGACGCGAAGACCCATCGGGGTTTATTATGTAAACATAACTATCGTCGGCATAGCGCCCATAGCCGCCAGCCAGTTCAACATAATCTTCAACCGTGCGGTCGGCCTTCTGCGGGTAGCTGCCTGGATTGAGCACTTCGCCGATAACGGTGACCGAACTCGGCCGCTGCGGAATGTAGAGGAAATCTCCCGGCTGCAGCACGACATCATCTTCGGGGTGGGTCGCAAGCATTGCCGGATCGGCTATCACGGTCACCCGGCCGGATGGCTGGGTGTTGTGGAGCTGCGTTACCAGCCCCTGCAGGAACGCGGCTGCATCACCGCTGGGGCCGGAAGAGGTGGAATTCGTGTTGGCCACCGCCATCGCAAGCTGTTTCTCGATGTCATCGGCCGAACGCTCGTAACCGGTCTTCTGGGTGGCGGCTGCCGATTTGCGCAGGAACACCGCGCCATAGGGATAGGCTTCCTGCGTCAGACCGCCTGCCTGTTGCAGCAGCTGCGAAAGCCGCTCGCCCCGCGTCATGTCGAATGCGCCGGGAAAACGCACTTCGCCTTGCACGACCACGGTGCCCTGCCCGACATCGGTGTAGACCGGATTGAGGCGAAAGATGTCGCGCGGCTGCACGGCGATGCTCGCAAGGTTCTGGCCGGTGACCGGCAAGGTGGATTGCTGCGTCTTCGCAAATCCGGTCGCCGGATCGACATCGGTGCGCGACAGCGCAACCTTGGACATATCCGCCCATTTCAAAGGCCCGCCTGCGGCTTCGACCAGCTCGTCAAGCGTGATTGGCCCGCCCACGAGATAGATGCCGGGGCCGCGCACGGCTCCGTTCAGCGTTACCCGATGATCGGCAAGGAAGCTGATGAGCACCACCGGATCGATGCCGATCTGCTGGCCCAACCCCGCGACGTTGTTCATCTCTCCGGTGATCGAGACATTGCCTTGCGAAGAGGTGCGCTGGTCGAGCGTGAACGGCCCTGCCGTCGCCTGCTGGATCAACTCATTCTGTTGCAGGGCGGCGCTGTATGGATCGAGCGGGCCCGGGCGCATGAACGGTTGAGCCGAATTGTAATTGTTCGGCCCGTATGGGTTGTTTTGGCCGAGATGTGTATAAGAGACAGGCGCTGTATGGATCGAGCGGGCCCGGGCGCATGAACGGTTGAGCCGAATTGTAATTGTTCGGCCCGTATGGGTTGTTTTGGCCGTAAGCGCCGTTTTGTCCGTAGGGACTGTTTGAGCCATAGGCACCGTTTTGCCCGCTGGGGATATTTTGCCCATTGCCGGCCCCATTGGGAAAGACGCCTTGCTGAGACATCTGCCCGTATTGCCCGCCGGATTGCGGGTTCTGATTCTGGTTCAGCGCGCCAGACGGCACCCCGGCCATGCCGCCGCGCGTGCCGGCCATCGCCGCCAGATTGGCGCTTGCGGCTTGCGTTCCCTGGCGGGTTTGCGGCGCGTACCCCCTGACACTTTCATCCGTCGGCTCGGCGAAAATAGCGGCATTCACCGCCCGCTTCAGGGCCGCCGAAGTCGCGGTTGCCGCCGAATCGTTTTCATCCGGCTTTGCCGCCACATCGAGGAAATCGACCTGTTTCACATAGATGTCGACCGCATTCGTCATCAGGGCGGATTCGCGGCGGTTGAAGATGCGCACGATGTCTTCGCTTTGCAGCGCGATGTCGCCGATGCCGGCGCGCACCTCCGTTGGCGAAAATGCGATCACGCGGCGCTGAAGGGTTTTTGCATCTTTCCGCGAAACAATCCCCAGAAGCATATAGGGCGATTCACCCATTGCGCCTGGTGCGCGCAGGAGATCGGAAAGATTGCGATAATTGCTGAGCGAATAATCGCCGGCTAGGTTCGTCGGCCCGAAGAATTCGAAGCGGCCGACCTGCGCGGAAACCGATTGCTCGACGAACAGGATGTCGCCGTCTTGCGCGCGCCCGGTGGGCGAGGCCAATGCGTTCAACGTCAGCCTGCCCTCGGCATCGGTTGTTTGCAGCGCATAGCGGAAACTGCCGCGCACCTGCAGCCCACCGGCAAGTTGCAGCAATTCCTTCACCGGCATGCTGCTTTGCCCCGGCGCCAGTTCATAAATCGCGGGGCGGCGCACCCAGCCGCTGACAGCCGCGACTTTGCCCAAAGTGGGGACAACAATGCGGTCACCATCGGCAAGCAGCACCGCGGGTGCCGCGCCATCGTTCAACAGCACGTGATAGAGGTCGTAAGGGATCGTGCGGCCGCCGCGCAGAATGCGGATATTGCGCAGACTGCCCGACTTCTTGACGCCCATCGCCAGGATAAGCGCATCCAGCGGCGACGACATGCCGGTCGCAAGCTTCACCCCCGGCGCATTGACCTCGCCTGCCACCGTGACACGCACCTGCCGGAATTGCCCCACCGAGACATAGGCGCTGGTCGAAATGTAAGCCTGCTTGACGGCCGCATCGAGCGACGCCTGAAAATCGGCAAAGGTGCGTCCCGCGGCGCGGATGGGCGCAAGCTTCGGCAGCGTGACGTTACCATCGTTGCCGACCACGATGTCATAGCTGGAGTTTTCCTGACCGCGCAGACTGATATGAAGTTGGTCGCCCGGCCCAAGGACGTAGTAGCCCTGCACGGACCCTACCTGCGGCACCGTGATCTGGCTTAACCCGGCGAACACGTCGTAGCCGAACTGCTGGAGCGGAAGGTTGGAGCGTTTCGATAAAATGAGCTCGATGCGCGAGGGCGGGGTCAGTGCCGGGGGACCATTCGGGACCTGGATGGTTTGCGACTGCGGCTGGGAGGCGCCGGGGAGGCCGGTGCCGCCATTGGCCCGCTGCTGCTGGAGTTGCTGCAGCATTCCCGAAACGTCCTGCCCGCCGATATCGGTCTGGGCATAGCCGGCGGGAATGATGACAGCCAAACCGACCGCAATTGCCGCAAGCAGGCGCGACAGAGACCGGATTGCGTGTACTGGTCGGATATCCGGCTTTTTCACCTGACTTGCCATGCACCACCTTCACAGCTGCGGCGGCTTCTTAACACACTGCCGAAGCCTCGCAAGGCTTAGGGGCGTTCTCTAAGTGATATCAATAGACTGCGGCAAAATCTCGACGCATAGCGCACGTTTCGGCGAGGCGGCTAACGCCCAGCCACTGAATTGATGCCTCAGCTGGATCATTGAGTAGCATGCCGGCACAATAGCCAAAGCAATCCACCATAATTGGGATTTCAAGCCCAAGCTTAGGCCGCGGCCTGAGCCTCATCGCCGGTTCTTGACAAATGTCCGGCATTGATCGGCAATTTTTTCGCATCAATGATTTCGGATAGATCACGGCATACCATCATCGCAACAAAGTGAATTTCTCATATCGGGAATAGGCTTGATATAAGCTCGCCCAACGTGGCGCGTTCACAAGCACGGCGTGATTGCGATCCACAATATTTCGGCTGGATTGTCCCATACGGACGCGATCTTCCGGCACAGCCGCGAGTGCGCGCAATCGACGTTCGAAATCCCGCGCATCCTCGCATATGTAACCGTTGACCCCATCGAGCACCAATTCCGAATTGCCCACCCCTGGCGTCGACAACACCGGAAGGCCAAGCGCCATTGCTTCCAACAATGCAATTGGAAGTCCCTCCCATAACGAGGTTTGTGCAAAAACGTCAGCCTGAGCAAGTAACTTTACCGCGTCGTTTCTATCCAACCAGCCCGTCACTTTAAGGTTAGCCGGCAACGGTTGCTGAACCGGTATTTCACCGCCTCCAATCCATAGGAAATCGAATTCGTCGTTTCGCAAAATATTGGCTATTTCTGCGAAAAGTGTGAAATTCTTTTGCGGACGTATGCCACCTGACATAGCAACGGTCAGCCTCTCACCATTCATACGTGGCGTGCACCGCAACAGGTCGATGTTGCGGGTATCGATCATGTTTGGAATCATCTGGACATGCGGGCTAACTCTCGCCGCCTGCAAGAGCTCTCCAATGCCACACGCCACGGTGATATGTGGAAGACGTCCCAGCCCCCATTCGAGTAACCGGTAGCCGGTTCGAACGGGCAACGAAATATCGCGCCGCAAGAAAGAATAGCCGCGCGGAGAATATATTACCGGAAGATGGCAATGCAGAGCGAATAGGCGAGACAGTGCTCCTGCCTTGCTTGAATGAGCGTGGATTATATCCGGCTTGATCTCGGTCACAGCATTTCGAAGTTCGCACAAAGTGCGTATCTCGTGAGAGGCATCGATCTCTCGTTTTGCGCACCACGGAATTAAACGTATCTCACTCGAAAAGTACGATTGAAGATTTTGAGGCGTCTCTTTCCGATTACCGTGCAGGATAGAGAACTCGAAATCGTCATTCAGGCTGTTGCAGATTTGGGAAATTGACTGGAGGATGCCCGTACTGAAGGCCTCCACAACATGGAGAATACGATTTGCCACCATCTCAGTTGCGTGCCTGCTCGGGATGATTGAATTCGAGCCAAGCCTGGAACATGAGAATATTCCAAATTTCCGGTGACCAGTCCCGCTTTCCGGTCAAATGCTCCTTCCAGCGAAATATTATTGGTGCCGCATCAAAGAAACCTTCGCTGTTGATGCGCACGGGGTCAAGAAGGGCCGTCGCCCAATTCCGGAGTGGCCCCCGAAGCCACCTCGTCAGCGGTATATTGAAACCTTGCTTGGGACGATCCCAAACTTCTGCAGGGATATATTTCTGCAGAAGTTGGCGCAAAATCAATTTGCTTTGCCCATTTTTGATCTTTGCCTCCACCGGAAGTTTCATAGCAAACTCGGCGACACGGTGATCCAAAAGCGGTACACGCGCCTCCAGACCGACTGCCATGGAGGCACGATCAAGTTTCGTCAAAATATCGTTCGGCAAAAAATCCCCAATATCCACTCTAGTCATCATATCCATGAGTTCTGTTTGCCTACATGAATGGAAATCTCCCTTTTCGATATTGCCTTGCGCGCCGAGCACTACGGGCGAATCCAAACCGTTCCATCGGGTTGTAAGGCTGCGATATAGCGACGCAAAATCATCTGAATTTAGCGAGTTCGCAAAACGATGGACCCTGCTGCCGAATTCTGGCTTGCGAAGCCGAGGGGGCAAAAATGGACGAGAGACATCAGCCATTACGTCCCACAACCGTACCGGCGCAAGCGTAACCGCCGTGCCTAAAGCTGCCGCACCCACCGCAGAAAGACTTTTGCGCAAAGACCAGATGCGTTGAGCCAGAAAATAGCGGTCATACCCTGCAAACATCTCGTCCCCCCCATCACCCGAAAGTGCTACTGTTACGTGGCGACGCGCCAGACTGCACAATAGCATTGTAGGAATTTGGGAGCTATCGCCAAAGGGTTCATCATACACCTGTGGAAGCATCGGCACGACATCGAGTACATCCCGCTCGCTTAAGCGCATTTCCAAATGGTTCGTGCCCAACACCTGTGCGACCTTTTTCGCATGCGCAGCTTCATCATAGAGCTTGTCATCAAAACCGATCGAATAGGTATTCAATGAAACGTTACTGACGTTTTGTGCGATTGCGGACACTAAGGACGAATCGATGCCGCCCGATAGAAACAAGCCAACCGGAACGTCGGACAATAGGCGCAGGGATACAGCGTCCCTTAGAAGGGAATCAAGCACGCAAATCTGCTCCGGCAGATCTATCCGAGTTGATGTGTGCTTCGAAATTGGAGGCAGCGACCAATACGGCTGACTTTGTAGCTCTGCAGACAAATCATCCAACCGCACGGTAAGTATGTGCCCGGGCGGTACGCGAAATACGGACCGATAAATCGTCTGGACGCCAGGAACGTAGGATTTCTGCACAAAGCTCCCGAGAACATTGCGATCCACAACAAACGAGAAACCGGGCACCACGCGAAGCGACTTGAGCTCGGAGGCAAAAATGAGGCCGTGGCTCTGGCGTGTGTAGTGCAGCGGTTTAATTCCGAAGCGATCACGCACGAGACTGAGTGTGCGTTCCCTGTCTCTTATACACATCTAGATGTGTATAAGAGACAGCCGTGGAACCGCTCCCGCTACGCCCCATTCCTCAAAAGCGGCGAGCATAACTTCAGTATCCGAATGGCCGACAAAGGTGTGGCCTTTTATGCGCAACTCGGTTCGAAGGGCCTGAAAGTTGAATATTTCCCCGTTGTAGGAAACGACAAATCTACCGCTAGCAGAATGCATGGGCTGATTGCCATTGGCGCTCAGATCAAGAATGGCAAGCCTGCGATGCGCCAAACCGATTCCCGCCTCGACATCGTGCCAACAATCATGGCTGTCTGGCCCTCTGTGCGATATCGCCGCACCCATACGTTTCAAAACGGAAGGCCAATCGAAGCCTTGAGGCCGGGTCGTGACGATTCCAGCTATGCCGCACATTTTAACGGTCTCTCGAAGCGCGCAGTTGCGAACTGACATTAGGCAGGTCTGAAAACAACGTGTTAACGCCACGCCGCTGCTTATGCATGATACATAGTTTTAAATAGCTCCGAAGAAACGCCAAGTATAGAGCCCCACACGGGGGCCTGATCGGAAACTGATGCCGATGAGGCCGTCGAAAGAGTGGGCATGGAGGATATTGCGATGGCGCGCCATTTTGTCTAAGACCGCAAATTGTAAATTTGCAGCAGTGCAAGTACCTGTCACGAATAGCGGCCAAAGCGCACCCCTGCTTATATGAAGCAAACCAAGTTCCTCGGGCCATGCTACAAAGCGTGCTGCCGTCTCTCTAGAGAGGCAATACCAGTGAGGAACGCGCGATGACAAACGTGCGAGTTGCTATTGTCGTAAATGGTCGCTTCACGTCGCAACAACAAACGGGGATGCAACGCTTCGCAACGGAACTGATTCGTGCGCTGGATGAACGCATCGCAGCAGACCATGAATTTGAGGTCGAGATGTTGCTTCCGCGCAATGGAAGACCAATCCCGTATTTGAAGGCGATATCTCAACGACAGGTGGGCGGGGCCACAGGTCATTTGTGGGAGCAATTGGATCTGCCGCGACACGCTTTCGGAAAGCCGATCGTCAATCTTTGCGCGAGCGCTCCGATCATGGGCGGCAAAGAATTGCTCGTCATCCACGATGCAGCAATCATCGACAACCCTCAAAATTATTCCACACTATATCGCCATGCTTACCGGCTACTTTGGAGGCTCCTGAAACGACCCAGCATCACCATAGCTACGGTTTCCGATTTTTCGGCCACGCGCCTAGCGCACTACGGGATTGCCGATAATGCTCCTGTCATTCCCAACGGATGCGATCACATGGAACGCATTGCATCTGACGAGAGTGTGTTCGCACGCTTTCCGCAGATCCGGAAACATCGTTATCTGTTTGCCCTGGGAAATCGGAGCGCCAACAAGAATTTTGGAATTATTCTGCAGGCATTGAACGAATTAAATGAACCAGACCTGCAACTGGTGCAAAGCGGCGGCACCAATCGTGCCGTGTTCGGCTCGACAGCCGAAACCAAAGCCCCCAAATGCATAGACGTGGGCATGGTTAGTGACGGACAACTCAAAGCCTTATATTCCAACGCATTTGCATTTCTCTTTCCCTCTTTGTATGAGGGCTTCGGGATACCTCCGCTCGAGGCGATGTCTGTAGGCTGCCCTCCGATCGTAGCGTCTACCAGCGCGATCCCCGAGGTATGTCAGGACGGCGCCCTTTATTTTGATCCCAGCTCTGCCAGCGAACTCGCGAATGCCATTCGCTCCCTCGGAAAAAATACGGGAATGCGAGAACTTCTTACAGAGAACGGCAACAAGAGAGTGACTGCCTATCGCTGGGCCACCGCAGCAGATTGTCTGCTGCAGCAGCTCCGGCGGTTGGTGTAAGGATATCGCTGGTGTTTACGAAGAAACCATTTGACGTTCTTTCCACCTCTCGGGTGCAGATTTTGTGATGAGCTACTATGACGACAAGCGGTCATCGTTGTGCGATATCTTTGGTACCCAGGATATTGAGATTACATCGGACTGGCTGCGCGTCGGTAAAATGCGTTACCCGGTTCTGGACGACGTCATCGTACTACTGGAGAAACGCTATCAGCCACCGCGGGTTCGGGAACGACTCAGCAATGTCGCAAGTGGCGGCGTTACGACTGATCAAACGCGAGATTTTTCGGAATCCGTGCAATTCTCGTTTGGTCGGCAATGGCAGAGCTTCGCCGAAATCATGCCGGAACATAAAGTGGAGTTCGACGACTATTTCGACCTTGTCGATATCAGGCAGCTTGGCCTCAAGCGCTGCGCGGATTTAGGCTGTGGCATCGGCCGATGGAGTTATTTTCTGGCGCCGCACTGCCGCGAAATCGTTCTGCTGGATTTCTCCGAGGCGATCTTCGTGGCGAGAGAGCGCCTGAGAAATCAAGGCAATGCTTTGTTCTTTATGGGCGATTTAAGCGCGCTGCCCTTTCGGCATGGTTTTTCCGACTTTATTTTCAGCCTGGGTGTATTGCATCACTTGGAGCAAGATTGCCTTCATCTGACTCGCTCCCTGGCGCCATATGGCAAAGAATTTCTGATCTATCTTTACTATGCCCTAGACAATCGACCGAAAATATTCCGCGTCTTTTATAAATTCATGGATAGCACCCGGAAGTTGCTGTGCCGAGTGCGTAACGAGCGGTTGCGACAACTAATCAGCCACTTATTGGTAGTGTTTGCATACTGGCCGTTTATTGCGTTGGGACGCATCGCGTCGCTGTTCGGTCTAGGGCATCACATCCCGCTCTATGAATTTTATCACGACAAGAGCTTTAGACGTACGCGGCAAGACGCCTACGACCGCTTTTTTACATCCGTCGAGCAACGCGTGAGTCGCGCCGACATTGCCCAATTGCGCGATACATTTTCACAGATCGAGATATCCTCTCGCGCGCCCTATTGGCACTTCCGGGCTGCGCGAAATTGACCGCTTAAACCCTCCGACGTTCGCCCAAAGATATGACTCGCGATGCTTCCATCTCATTTTGAAGGACTGCCCATGTGTGTATCGAACGTATATCGATGGTCTTACGGTCGATAGCGAGGGCGCGCATTGCAGCATCATAGATGCTGCGGCGATTGCCCGGACGATAATGCGCAACGTTTGTCGCGTTGCACGGAATGAAATCCGGCAGCAAGACCGGCAACCTGCAATATGTATACTGCATGATCTTGTTGCTTGTATGCGAAAGATATTCGCACCCTGGCCGATAGCGATAAGGCGCTAGTCCGATATCAGCGTGTTGAAGATAAGGCACCAGTTCGACAAAAGGCCTCTCACCGTGAAGCACGATATTAGGTTGTGCGAACGTAGGAGAAATAGCGCCAAACAAATGAAACGTCAGATCGCGACATACGGTTGCGAACATCTCTACAACGTCTCTGTCGAACAATGTCGTGCCAACTGAAATTACATTGCCGCCACCTTGATAGGGGTTGGGATTAATTTGATCGAATAGCGCCGTCTTTAGCCCGTGACGCTGCACTTTTACAGGTACCGTCTCGGGGAAGAGTGGAACCATGAACTCACTCGGCACACTCACAAGGTCGAATGACGAAAGAGCTCTACTCTCAAATTGCGTTAAAACAGGATGCCCCCCTACAACACGCAAATCATCCGATACGCGATAAACCAGAAATGCATGCGGAGCCATCCGCCGAAGTCGCGGAACCAATGCCAACCCTGCTGCGCTTTCTAGGACAATTGTGTCTGCGGCCCGTAATACGGCCTCCAATGTCCCAAGCGAGAGATTGCCGTAGCGTCCGAACAAAATGCCACTTAACTTATTAGCTAGGGCATTTTTGAGGCTAAAAGGATGAAAAGTCGGATACCAGAAGTATGTTTGGAAGTTGTTGCGAACTTCTTGCATGCGATTGCGGGCTGACCGTGGAACAAGACCCAGACGATAATCGCGCTTCAGGTTCGAGAACGGACTGACGCCGACGGTAACAAAACAAACATGCCATCCCGCGTCAGCATAGGCGTCCGCGAGCCAGTGAAAACCCGCACGGCGATCTGACCCATAGACATGTTCCGACATCAGAACAACACGACCTGTCATAGGAACACTTCGCACATCAGTGTGCCGGCTCGGGCCTTGCAAGTCGACATACGATACCAGCAAAAAAAGCCCGTAATCTGAAGAGAATTGGATTTGCTAAGTCAAGCGCTGGCCGCTGGCCACGCAACCGGTGGATCGGGCCTTGTGTTCTGCCGCAAACGAAGCCCTTTTTGAGCGAAGGGACAATGCATGCCCTCAGCGTTGACCCGGGCTTCAAACCCGATATGGTCCGCTTGCTTTGGGGCCATATCCCCGCCTGGGACAGCAAATACCGTAAAGATTGAAAGATGATTCGCGAAATATTCGCACGATTGGGACAGAGAACCCAGGCACCTCGAAGGCCAAAAAAAATTGATGCGAAGCCTGCCAGCATCTTCTTGGAGAAAATGACCCGCGACGCCCTGATAGACGAGCCAGTGGTGGTGGTCGCAGCACATCCGGACGACGAAACAATCGGTATGGGCGGCAGGCTTTCCAAATTCGCGAACCTTAAGCTGATCCACGTGACGGATGGCGCCCCTCAAGACTTGGTTCGCGCCAAACAACTGGGCTTTTCGACGCCAACTGAGTATTCGAACACGCGGTTTCGCGAATTGCAAAATGCCCTCTCCATTTTAGGTGTCACGCCGATCTCGCATCGCTGCTACCGCTACAAAGATGGCGACGTAAGTTCTTTGCTGCTCGATCTTGTCGACCTCCTTGAGAGCGAATTAGAAACCGCATCGGCCGTGCTGAGCCACGCTTACGAAGGAGGCCATCCTGATCACGACGGGTGCGCATTCGCAATTCAAGCGGCTTGCAATCGGTTGTCACGGCGGGGCCGCAAGGCACCGGCCAGGTTGGAATTCCTAGGATATCATAGCCTGAGAGGGCGCTTTTACTCAGCAGCGTTTTGGCCTGAGCCGGAACACGCTGCTTTGACCATCAGACTGTCCCGCCAAGAACGCCTGAGAAAGATGAAAGCGATGCGAGCTTTTCACTCCCAAGCTTGGATTATGTCTGCGTTTAAAGCGAGCAAAGAAATGTACCGTGATGCTCCCTACTATGACTTCCGTGCGCCGCCGCCACCCGGACAGTGGCTCTACGATAAAAACGGCTGGGCCATTAAAGGTGAGACGTGGTTGAAACAGGCACGATCTGCCCTCGATCTGCTTCCGTGAAAGCCCTTGTGAGGGTGCTATGCAGAAGAACGGAAGCGACGTATTCGATATTGTTTTTGCAGGCGACTTTTCGCTTCTCGGCGGTACATCGTCCGCAATTGCCACTGAAGTCGCCATCTTGGCGAATGCAGGCTACTCGGTCGGTCTTCTGAGCCTTGATGGCAGTTCGGAGCCAACCGAAACGACCAGCAGCGTCATCAAGACCTGCGTGGACAATTCTTCGGCGAAGTGGATATCTAAAAGCGCGGCGTGCAATCTGCTGACAATCCATAATCCAATGGTTTTCGATGCCACGAAAATCCGGCCACATAACATTTCAAGCCGTCATCGCATTATGGTGGCACACCACGTTCCGCTAAATCCCGACAAGCGGCTCAATTATGATCCGTGGCAGATCGATAGACTCATACGCGAGCGCTTCGGTGGGCCAGCTATCTGGGCGCCGGTATCTCGGATTTGCCGCGAGCAGTTTGCTGAAATCAAATTTGACCTGCCGTTGCTTTCCAGGGATTGGCGGAACATCATCGATGTCACTAACTGGGGTTCACCCCGGCTGGGACCACTCCGCGAAAATCTTGTTATCGGACGGCACAGCCGTTCTGGACCGGACAAGTGGCCGGCAAGCAAGTCGGAGGTATTATTATGTTACCCTCCTATGGCGCCCTTTGAAGTTCACTTTCTGGGTGCGGGAAATCATTTGAGAACACTTGTTGGTGGCATTCCAAACAATTGGAAAATCTTCGACTTCGGCGAAGTTGAGCCGAAAACATTTTTGCGGGCCATAGATTTTTTTGTTTACTTCCATCATCCCCAGACGATTGAATCATTTGGGCGCGCAGCCGCCGAGGCCGCCGCTTCTGGATGTGTCTTGGTTCTCCCGAAGTACCTTCAAAGAACATTCCAAAATGGAGCGATCTACTGCGACCCGCCCGACGTGGCAAATGTGGTGAGAGGGCTCCATTCAGATCGAGAAAGTTACGCCCGGCAATCAAAAGCAGGCTATGAATTCGTCCGCCAGAATCACAATCCAATCTATATGTTGAATCTTGTACAAGATATTCTCCAGGGCGTCGGTCTCTCCACAGACAATACGGGCGATCGGAGCGCGCTTATTCGGCAATTTAGGTTGCGGGCGGCCTATCATTCACGACGAGAGATAAGACGAACAATCAAAGACTCGCTTCGAATGGCGAAGGGTATGCTTCCTCCATCCATGCGACATTGGATTGCGGAATATCGTTCGAATATTCGAACAAGCCGGTCTCCGGATCGGGCCGTATTGATTGGTGCTATCTTTCCTGGCTTTGCGCATACGAAGGCGTTCTCGCCGGGGGCTAGGGTTCTATGGATCGGTTGCCGCCGATACACCAAGGGCTATTATCGAGTGATCGAAGGACATGGTGCAAAATGCGTGACAATAGATATCGACCCGGCGGTCAAACGGTGGGGAAGTCGCAGCCGCCACGTCACAGGTGATGTCTTGGCGCTGGCGTCCATTTTTCCCAGCGATTATTTTGACGCAGTCTTGTGCAATGGCATCCTTGGATGGGGGGTTGATGCGCCAAAAGACCAAGCTCAAGCTCTTGATTCGATCGCCGCCGTTCTGAAGCCCGACGGCCTGCTCATGCTGGGCTGGAATACGAATCGTATCGAGGATCCCATTGCCTCGAGCATAGTGGGCCGCCAGTTCGAACCTTATTCTCTCCAAGGCTTTGGAGAGCGCCAATTCATCGAAGGCTGTACTCACGTGTTTGATATCTTTCGGCGCATGGCTATGACAGGCAATATCAAGTAAGAACGCATAAAGTGGGGCTACCCCACACAATACCATAGCATGGAGTAGCTTGTGGCATCATCATCGCTTGATAGCGCGCGTGGCAAATCCGGCGTCGCTCCTTTGGTCAGCGCCATGGTAAAAAGGCTTTACCGGAAGCTTGTTCCTCTGAAGCCAGAGGATTTCGTATCTTCGCACCACTATTGGACGACGCGCTACGGAAGAGGAGGCGATTCGGGCCCGGGATCCTATGGACGCCTTGCATACTTCAAGGCAGGCGTGATCAACGAGTTTATTGAAAAAAATGAAATACGAACGGTCGTTGAATTTGGATCCGGTGACGGCGCGCAGTTGGAACTAGCAAAATATCCTCGATACACCGGCGTCGATATATCGCCTCGCGCGATTGAATTGTGCAAAGCGCGGTTTCGCGCGGACGGAACGAAAGAGTTTCTTCTGGCAGATGACCCTCGGGCAGATAGCGTGAGAGCGGATCTCGCGCTGTCCTTAGATGTGATTTATCACCTGACGGAGGATGATACGTTTGAGAAGTATATGCACAAACTTGCAGCTGCCGGGGAGAAATTCCTCTGTATTTACAGCAGCGACTACGACGCATGCACGCCTGCGCCACATATTCGCCATCGCGGATTTAGCGATTGGCTGAAGCGCAATGCGCCGAACTGGAAGCTTGTAGCAACAGTGCGCAATCCCTATCCCGACGACCCTGCAGACCCGGACAATACGACGTGGGCGGATTTTTCGTTTTTCGCGCGCGAAAGAAATACTGATGCCTAGAGGCGGTCGTCTCTTCCCATGTCCTTAAAGAGGTCTGCTGCCTCGGCAGCCCGGTGGACGGCGGCGTCAAGCGTTGTCGTGGCTCTTTGTCAGTTCCTTCAAATATCGATTCTCGCACATCTGCTGACACCGGCCGACTTCGGGTTAACCGCGATTGTGATGGTTGCGCTCGGATTCGCGCAAGCTTATGCCGATATGGGCATCAGCAGCGCGATCATTTATAGGCAAGACACCACGGCGGAGCAGCTTTCGTCGCTCTATTGGTTGAATGTGTGTTCCGGGTTCTTTGCATCCATCGCGATGATCGCGGTGGCATTCGTTCTGGCCTCACTTTACAGTGAACCTGAACTTCGCTGGCTCATTTCATACGCCGCGATAATATTCCTCATAATACCCTGGGGTCAGCAGTTTCAAACACTGCTGCAAAAAGATCTGAAGTTTGGAGTGCTAGGAATCATCGAAGCATCTGCGGCGCTTGTCGCCCTAGCTGTATCCACTGTCGCAGCGTATTTTGGGTTTCGCGCAGCGTCAATTATTTTTGGTCAAATAGCATCCGCCGCCGCGCTGACCGGCTTCTTGTTGGTGGTGGGATGGGCGAGGTGGAAACCCGCGCTGCGCTTCCGAAAGGCGGATTTGGACGGATATCTTTCGTTTGGCCTGTATCAAGCAGGTGAGCGAACTATAAACTTTGCCACAACACGAACCGACCAAGTGTTGATAAGTGCGATGCTAGGGCCCGTAGCGCTAGGTTACTATTCAATGGCTTGGAATCTGATCATCCAGCCTGTCGCAAAGATCAATCCTATTTTGACGCGCGTGGCATTTCCTCTCTTTGCAAGAGTACAGAATGAAATTGACCGCCTCCAACGCGGCTACATGTTGCTGATATGGCTGCTATCAACAGTTAATGCTCCAATTCTTATAGGCTGCGCGGCAGTCGCGCCGACGCTTGTTGTCATTCTGCTAGGCCCAAAGTGGCAGCCAGCAATTCATATCATCCAAATCCTGGCCTTCGCAGGCTGGCTCAGAACCATCGGAAATCCAATTGGTTCCCTCTTGCTGGCAAAGGGGCGCGCCGATTGGGGATTCAAGTGGGACATTTCGATTATCTGGATCCAGGCGCCCGTTCTCTATATAAGCGCTCGGCTGGCAGGCGTCGACGGCGTAGCTGTCGCGATCGTCGCGTTGACGACCGGATATGTGGCGGCGATGTATATCTTCCTTGTGCGACGTTTGCTCGGCCCGTGTTTGGCCGCATACCTGAAAGCTATGTTGCCGCCCTTCTTCATATCCTTGTTGATGGGAATAGCAGTCTACCTAGTCCCACACGCCATAGACCTACGGCCTGCATTCATGCTCGGTCTCCAGGTGTTCCTGGGGACAGTGATTTATGCATTGTCGACATTGCTATTCGAGCGGGATCGGTTGCATGCGGCGATCAACGCATTTCGGGCTTGATAGATGCCGTATGTCAGTTCAATCGCGAGGCGCGGTCCCATTGAGGAGAAATCAAAGCCGCCTGCACCTGGCGCCCGCACCCGCCTTGGGCCCGGCGCCCTGTCATCGCAGCCATTGGGTGAAGCAGACGGTACAACTTACGGCACGCCGTGGATAAGATCGCGCGGCCCGGGCGGCTAGTTCCCACCCTGTACTTTGCCTGTTGTACAGATTAGAAAGCGCGCGAGGCGCCTGTCCAATAGGGGGCATATCGATGCTCCCAATTGGACATAATTACGGATTGTAGGGTCTGATGTCCCCGATGCGCAAAGGACGATTCTAAATCTCGTGAGCGACAAGAATTCCGAAAACCGTCCTACTATCGCTTTAGATGCTACCGCGCTTGTTCTGCAAGACGGGACGATTGTTTCGCTATCGGCATCTCGCGAGTCGGGCGCGAATATATTTCGCTCTACGGCTACCTTGATTATCAAAAACAAAAGGATGTTGCTGCTGGGAATAGTAGGCGGGGTATTGCTGGGGCTGATCGCAACATGGACATTGCCTCGAACCTACAGCGCCAGAATCGTGGTTGAACCGGGAGCGATCGCCGACACCCTGAATCAGGGAGGACTTCTCAATCATTTGAGCAATTCGCTGAACCCGTTTGGCGCCCAGATACCCCAGATGGAGAAAGACTTTCTTCAGCTCCTCCAATCGAATGCTATTGCCTCGAAGTTACTGCATGATCAGAAAATCATTGTTGAGATGTTTCCGGAGGAATGGGATTCGCGGAGCAAAAGCTGGCGTCCGAGTCCCTCGCTGACAGCCAGCGTGATGCGCAGTGCCCATTTGATTATGGGTGGCAGAGTGTGGTCGCCACCCGACGTCGACCGAGTGAAAGAGTACATTAAGACTCATCTAACGATCAGTCCGATAAGCGACGGCTCCCTGCAAGAAATTTCTCTCACCACGGGAAATCCGAAATTCGCCGCAATGCTTTTAAGCGCGCTTGTACAAGCCGCAGACGATTATTTGCGCAACAGGGAATCCATGCGCGCCAGTGCAAGCATCAAATACTGGCAAGCACAACTGGATCGGGCGACGTCTCAGGATCTCCGTAATGCGCTGATCGCGGCGATCGTCGACTCTCAAAGGCGCGCCGTTTTTGCGGACGTGGATCTGCCGTTTTCCGTGGAGGTGACAGACCCGGTCAGTGTTCCGGACAGGTCTTCCGGGCCCAAGGCCCTGCTCGTTATGGTTGGAGCCATTTTTTTGGGGTTGGCGATCAGCGTTTTCTGGATCGTCTATAGGGAATTTCGCGCCAAGCCACCTATGCCTCGGAGCTAGGCTCTCATAGCGTTGGAGAACTCAATGCGCATCGCGCACGTTGTAGTTGATCGCCCATTTATCCCACATCTTAGTAGCCCCATAAATATGTGGCAGCGGATAACTCATCCGTACACGCCTTCAATTATATGTTTGGCGCTTTTCATCGCGCCTTATTTTTCAGATTTTTCTATGCCGATCCTTTTTCCAGAATTTCGAAGGTTTGCCACTCCGCTTCAGCATCTGCTTTTTTCCGGACTGCTTGCCGGACTTGTTCTGGGGGGCACTGCCACGGGGTTGTCTGTGGCTGAAAGCGACCCAAATCGGAGGCAGGCAAATATCGCATTCCTCTCGAGTTCTGTTGCACGTTGGGTCTTTGGCGCCCTTCTGATGTGTTCGTGGCTATTAAATGTCGTCCAACTTCCTATGGCCTTCGCCGGATTAGCAGACAGCCCGGAAGCCGCTCGGCAATCAATCAAACAATTAGGAGGGCTCGCATTCATCGGTCACCTCTACATGATTTCTCTTCCGGCGTTGCTGTTGATCTTGCGCTTGCAGGGAAAAAAAGTGCTTCCGATCATACTGATCACCTTTTGCATAACGTTCGTGTCCGCTTTCGCGACTTCGGAACGGCTTAGCCTGATCGAATGTCTTGTGGCTTTCGGCGTCTTCGTGGGCCTTTATCAGCCCCAATTGATACGCATTTCCACCGCCATATTTCTGGGAGGCGTATCGATAATATTTCTGGCTCTCAATTTCCTGTTACGGGCGCCTGTATTGCCGCCGTCGATGCTTGATCAAGCATCGGCCGTCCTACCGAAAATCGCGGTAGGCACTCTCTTGACGTACTACGCGGATACGGCGAACAAGCTGTATTTCGATATGTTCACACACTATTACAATACCGATTACCCCGATAAATTCTATTTGACGACCCCGCAATCGTTTTTGGCGAGGCTAGAACATGGGCACGAAGAGGAAGCGGGACAGGCATCGAAAAAAGCCTATACATTGCAGCAGGGACGGTATGTCACCTTGGACTTTCTTCACGGCAGAAACGTGATGATGACAAATCCGGGTGGGCCGGCACAGGATTTCTCCGATTTTGGTTGGTTTTTTGCGATTGTTATATTTATCAAGTTTTTTTTGCTTGGATGGATATATCGTGGCGCCAAGAACTTTGGCCCTCTTTGTATCGCATGTTATCCGCTGTTTTTTGTTTCGGCCCTCGACTACCCACGCCTGAATCTACTTTATGAAGTACGGGACGTTATGCCGCTTGTTGTTGCATGCGGCGTCATTCCACTGACGCGGTCGTTTTATAATCGTTTTGGCGCTTCGGAATCGAAGGTGGGGGGGGTGTGTCATGTTGAATAGATTGCGCATGTTTGCGAAGTTAATTTTTTCGCCTTTGTTATACAGGTATCCCCCAACTGGGCTTCAGCCTGAGCGGCTTGCGCTTTATCTCAACGCCCTACTGGATCGTTCATCCCTCGAAGGAGATGTCGCGGAGATCGGATGCAATCTCGGAGGAACGGCTGTTATGGCGTCAACACTGTTGCGCCGAACTAATTCGCGAGCTCGATACATATGTTATGATACCTTTGGAGGCTTTGTTTCGACGCAATTTGGCGCCGATGAAGATCACGGAACGCCAGCAAACTACAGGCAGATGTTTTCGGCAAATTCAATCCAATTGGTGCGGAAAATATTAGATATGCATGGGTGTCAGGATGTTATCCTAGTGCCGGGAGATATTGCGGCGACGCCCGAGGACACGCTCTCAGCATCCTATTCTGTTGTTTTGTTGGACGTGGATCTATCGGAACCCACCTATGCCGCGCTTTGCCTATTTTGGCCCCGCATAGTTCCAGGAGGCGCCATTTTTGTCGATGACTGCCCTCCAGACTATAACTGGAAGACGCGCTTGGGCTACGAACGTTTCTGCAAAGAACGAGGCTTGAAGGAAGAATACAGATTTGGGCTGGCCATCCTGCGCAAAGCCTTCCCCGAATTCGAGCCGCAAGCCGGACCTTAACGCAGTGAGGAGGTTGCGTTCGGAAACGGCTTCCCTTGCTTTGGAAGCTGAAATCGCCACGACGCTGACCTGACGGACATTTTGTACCAGCGGGATGGGGAGCTTATTGCATTGGTGTTGCCTGATCCAGTGGTGTTGCGAACGGGTTCGATGCTTGCGGCGCAGGTGGGCGGTATCCAAGCGAGGAGTGTGGCCTGACGGTGTTGGAGTGCTTGCGCCACAGCGCGATCACGACCGTTGCTTCCTTGAGGCTGTAGAAGATTTCGCCGTTGAGCAGTTCGTCTCGAAGCTTGCCGTTGAAGCTTTCGCAGTAACCGTTCTCCCAAGGGCTACCAGGCTCGATGTAGAGGGTCTTGGCGCCGACCTTCGCGAGCCAGTTGCGTACGATCCTGGCTGTTATCTCCGGTCAGTTGTCGGAACTTATGTGTTCCGGAACACCGTGCACGATCATGGCATCGGCCATGGCTTCGATGACGCCCATGCCGTTGATCCGCCGAGCAACCTGGATCGCCAGACATTCCCGCGTGAACTCATCGATCAGCGTCATCAGCCGGACTTTCCGGCCGTCATGGGTTTGAGCTTCGACGAAATCGTACGACCAGACATGATTGCGCCGTTCCGGTCTCAGCCGGATGCACGATCCGTCGTTGAGCCATAGCCTTCCTTGTGGCTTTTGTTTCTTCGGGACTTTCAGCCCCTCACGGCGCCAGATGCGCTGCACACGGTCCGTGCCTACCGTCCAGCCTGCGCTGTTCGGTAGAGCTGTGATCCGGCGATAGCCATAACGCCCACACTGTGCAGCAAGAACAAGGATGGCTCGCGCCAGTGCATCTTCATCGGCCCGCACGATCACGCTGTAACGCTGCGTGCCGCGTGGCTGGCCGACGATCCGGCAGGCATGGCGTTCGGACATACGATACTTCGTCCGCGCCCTGTCAACCGCCTGCCGGCGCCGTTCATGACAAAACTCCTTTTCCAAGACGGGTTCTAACAGTCCGCTTGGTACAAAAAGAGCCAGTCAGGTCAACGAGCCCAGGTCGCGCCAACTGATCTGATCGGGACGTTGAAAAACCGAACTGGTCGGCAGGGCCACGCTCTTCACGACTTGGTCCTTGGTGCCCAGTTCACGCCCGCGAAGAGTAACAGATTGTGTTGGTGAGCCCGGATGGGTTCGAACCATCGGCCCTCTGATTAAAAGTCAGATGCTCTACCGCTGAGCTACGGGCTCTCCAAAAGCGGGCGGACCATAGGTGTGGGGGCCTGCCCGGTCAATCAAGCAGCCGCGGTATTTGGGTCTCGCGGCTGCGAATTCGGGGGAACGTTTGGGGCATGGGCCTGGGCCTGCCCAAAACGTCAGTCAATGCCGGTGTCGTTCTCGTCGAGGCTGGCTTCGGTTCGGGCAGGGATCACGGCCCACACTTCGCCGGCCTTGTCCTTCGGGCGGTAGAAGAATTCGTTTTCCGGCGCGCAGGTGCGCGTCTTGGCGCTGTCGGCGTCGGCGCAGAAGCGGCGGAAGGTCCGCTCGATCTCGTCCTCGAATTTCTGGGGAATGTCGCGCGAGGCATTCTCGCGTTCCTTGCGGATGGCCCGCATCACCGACCAGCGGCGAAGCCCGCCCGGATGGGGCGCCAGCACCTTGATGAGCTCGAGGAGGATCGCGCGGTCCGAACGCATTCGCTGGGAATCGCTATCCGACCCAAGCCTGGTTTCGAACTGCTCAATGCGCTCTTCGTAAGTCATCTGTCTCCTCGCATCGCGTTGGATGCAGCGCCGGGGGGTGGCGCAAAAAAGGGGAAGCGGCGGAGGGCTTGCACCCTCCGCCGTTCCTGTCGGTCAAAAAGCCGGTTTAGACGGCCTTCAGATTGACGGCCTTCGAGCCGCGCGCATCCGGCTGGATGTCGAACGACACCTTCTGGCCTTCGGCGAGCGAGCGCATACCGGCCTGTTCGACGGCGGTGGCATGGACGAACACGTCCTTGCCGCCATCTTCCGGCGCGATAAATCCGAAGCCCTTGGAAGTATTAAAGAATTTCACGGTTCCGATCGTCATGACTGCTCCTGGTTTGTAACCGCCAAAACACATGCTTTGGCGTTGCGAACGGAAACAATCAGGTCTGAAAAGTTCGGCTGTCTCGTCCAGGCGCGCATTGCGAGTGGGGGAGTACAACAGTGCGCTTCATCTGACGAAAGCCGTCGCGCCCCGTTTATAGGCTGTTGCGGGTGTAATCACAACCCGGGGCCGAATCAGGCCTCCGGGGCGGCTTCTGGGGGCCTGGCATAGGCCGCCAGAACCTTTCCCGCACAGGCCGCCACCGTTCCCCCCAGGATCGCCTGCCGCAGGTCGGCCACCAGGTCCTGATAGTAGGTCAGGTTGTGCCAGGTGAGCAGCATGGAGGCGATGATCTCGCCCGCCTTCACCACATGGTGGAGATAGGCCCGGCTGAACTGCCGGCACGCCGGGCAGCGGCATTCGGAATCCAGAGGGCCCGTGTCCTCGGCATGCCGGGCATTGCGCAGGTTCAGCGGGCCACCGCGGGTGAAAGCCTGCCCATTGCGGCCGGAGCGCGTGGGCAGGACGCAATCGAACATATCGATCCCGCGCAACACCCCACCGGCGATGTCATCCGGTTTGCCCACACCCATCAGATAATGCGGCCGATCCTCGGGCAGGTGGGAAACGGTCGCCTCGAGAACCTTGAACATCGCGCCCTGCCCTTCACCCACGGCAAGGCCACCCACCGCATATCCGTCGAAGCCGATCTCCCTGAGCTCATGGGCGGAACGCTGGCGCAGATGCGGATAGACCCCACCCTGCACAATGCCGAAGCATGCGTGCCCCGGCTGTTCGCCGAACGCCGCTTTGGAGCGCGCGGCCCAACGCATCGAAAGCGCCAGCGACTTTTCGATCTGGGATTCATCGGCGGGATAGGCCGGGCATTCATCCAGCACCATCTGGATGTCGGAGCCGAGCAGGCGCTGGATTTCCATCGCGCGTTCCGGCGAAAGAAATTCCTCCGCCCCGTCGATGTGCGAGCGAAAGCGCACGCCATCTTCCGAAATCTTGCGAAGCTGCGAAAGAGACATCACCTGAAACCCGCCGGAATCGGTGAGGATCGGGCGTTCCCACCCCATGAATTTGTGCAGGCCACCGAGCCTAGCGATGCGCTCGGCGCCGGGCCGCAGCATGAGGTGATACGTGTTGCCCAGAACGATATCCGCCCCTGTTTCGCGCACGGAAGAAGGCAACATCGCCTTCACGGTTGCAGCCGTCCCCACCGGCATGAAGGCGGGCGTTCGGATTTCGCCACGCGGCATGGAAAGGACGCCGGTGCGTGCTGCACCGTCTTTGGCATGGATGTCGAAGCGCAAGGTCATTTGGCCCGGAATAACAGACAGGCATCGCCATAGGAATAGAAGCGATATTGTTCGCGGATCGCTTGCGCATAGGCTGCGCGCATCACCTCGGTACCCGCGAACGCGCAGACCAGCATGAACAGCGTCGACCGCGGCAGATGGAAGTTGGTGAGCAGCACATCCACAGCCTTGAAGCGATAGCCCGGCGTGATGAAGATATCTGTCTCGCCCTCGAAAGCTTCGATCCGGCCATCCTGGCCCGCAGCCGTTTCGAGCGTGCGCAGCGATGTCGTGCCCACGGCCGCGATGCGCCCTCCCGCCGCGTGCACATCGTTGAGATGTGCCGCCGTCGCGGCGCCAAGTGTCGCCCATTCGGCATGCATCTTGTGCGCGGACGTATCGCTTGCCGTCACCGGCAGAAATGTGCCCGGCCCCACATGAAGGGTCAGCGTTTCGCGCGAGATCCCCGCCGTATCGAGGCGCGCCAGAAGCTCCGGCGTGAAATGCAGCCCGGCGGTCGGGGCCGCCACAGAGCCGGGCGCGCGGGCGAACAAGGTCTGGTAATCGCTTGCGTCCCGGGCGTCGGTTTTGCGTTTGCCTGCGATGTAGGGCGGCAGGGGCATTTCCCCTTCGACCGCGACGGCGCCATCCAAGGCCGGCCCTGAAAGTGTGAAGGCGATATCAAATTCGCTGCTCCCGACAGGGCACAGGACCTTTGCCTCCAGGCTGTGTCCCAGCCGCAATGAATCGCCAGCCACAAGCTTCCGGGCGGGGCGGGCGAAGGCGCGCCATGTGTCGGGGGCGATCCGGCGGTGTAGCAAAAGCTCGATCTTGGCAGGCAGCGCCTGTTCCCCGCGCGGTAGCCTTTGACCCCGCAACCGGGCAGGGATGACCTTGGTATCATTGGTGACCAATGCGTCACCTTGGCTCAAGACATCAGCCAGATCGCGGATATTTGCGTGTTGCAACCGGCCGTTTTTGTGTACAACCAGAAGACGCGCGGCGTCACGTGGGGCCACCGGCCTGAGCGCGATCAGTGATTCTGGAAGTTCAAAATCGAAGCCGGAGACATCCATGGGCCGCGCACTATATCGGCGGGCTTTTCAGACGCCAGCGGGGGCCGCAAAAGTTCCCTCATCAACACACTTTAGAAACAAATGAACATTAGGGTCGCGCCGGGGGAATCCAATCCCGACCTACAGCCTTGACACAAAAGGGGAGTTTTGGTCCTTTGCCGGTGCTGACGGAGACGTTGCTGCAAAGCAGCGCACAACAAGATGGGCAGGGGCCCGCCTCAGTTCGGATGGGTCAAGTCCGGGCTGCCACCGGTGGAATTCAAGGGAGAAAAGTTGGCCGGTCCGGATGCAAGCGGGCCGGATTTGTTGTTTCAACCGCCAACGGTCCGGAGCGGGAGTTCTTATGAATATGGATGTGCGTACCGCCCTGCTTTCGGCAGCCATGTATTACCCGGCGGAAATATCCCCACCCGCGGTCAACCGGGTGAAAAGACTGATCGACGCCGTTCTGTGCTTCCTGGCGATGCCGGTGGTTCTGGTGATCGGTATCCCTATCGCACTGCTCATCATGCTGGACGGCGGCGGCCCCTTCTTTGCCCAGACCCGCATCGGGCGCGGCGGCAACCGCTTCCACTGCCTCAAATTCCGCACCATGGTTCCCCATGCCGAGCGTGAGCTGCAGCGCATCCTCGACAGAGACCCGGTCGCGCGCGCCGAATGGGAGCGAGACTTCAAGCTCAAGAACGATCCGCGCGTTACCTTGATCGGCCGCTTCCTGCGCAAGACAAGCCTCGACGAGCTACCGCAATTCCTCAACGTTCTGGTCGGCGAAATGAGCGTGGTCGGTCCGCGCCCGGTGACACCGCAGGAACTGAGCCTCTATGGCGAGAACGCCCAGATCTATCTCGCCTGCACCCCCGGCATCACCGGCCTGTGGCAGGTCAGCGGCCGCAACGATGTCAGCTACGCCAATCGCGTGGCGCTGGATGTGCGCTATGCCCTGACCTGGTCGCCCTTGCAGGACCTGAAGATCATGCTCTTAACCTTACCGGCGATGTTAAGCAGACGCGGCGCGTACTGAACGCGGGATCACGCCTCACACACTTTCGAGCACCGCTTCGATGATGCGGGCCTGCGTGGCCTCATCGAGATAGGGATGCATCGGCAGGCTGACGACCGTCTTGCTCAGTTTCTCGCTTGTGGGAACGGGTGCGCCCGGAAAATCCCGATAGCCCTTCTGATGCGATAGCGGGATCGGATAATAGACCGCCGTCGGAATTCCCCTTGCCTTGAGATCGGCCTGGAGCTTGTCGCGATCGGGCACCTGGATGGTGTATTGCGCCCAGGTCGATTGCGCGCCCGTAATCATGTGCGGCACGCGGATGCGGTTGGAACGCGACAGCGCCTTGGAATAACGCTGCGCCACAACCTCACGCATTTCGATCTCTTCGGGAAAAATCTTCAGCTTCTCGATCAGGATCGCCGCCTGGATCGTATCCAGCCGCGAATTCACCCCGATGCGCACGTTCTCGTATTTGTCGGTGCCTTGTCCGTGGATGCGGATCGACCGCAGCAAATCGGCAAGCCCGTCATCGTTGGTGAAGCTTGCCCCACCATCGCCGAAACAGCCCAGCGGCTTGGCGGGAAAGAAGCTCGTGGCCGCCGCATCGCCGATGCCGCCCGAGCGGCGCCCGTCCAGCAAACCGCCAAACCCTTGCGCGGCATCGCACAACATTTTCAGCCCTTCGCGCGCAACGATGGGTTCCAGCACGCGGTAATCCGCCGTTTGCCCGAACAGATCGACCGGCATCACCGCGCGCGGACGCAACTTGCCTTCACGCTTCACCATCGCAATGGCGGCTTCGAGGCTTTGCGGATCCATGTTGAAGGTGTCTTCCAGCACGTCGACGAACACCGGCGATGCGCCCACCAACGCCACCACTTCGGCGGACGCGGCAAAAGTGAAGGCCGGCACGAACACCGCATCCCCCGGCCCGATACCCCAGGCGCGCAACACGATGAGCAGTGCATCGGTGCCATTGGCGCAGGCAATCGCGTGTTTGACGCCGGCAAATTCCGCAAGCTGCGCTTCCAGCCTGGCCACTTGCGGACCCATGATCCACTGGCCGCCTTCGACCGCATCGGAAATGGCTTTGGTGAGACCCGTGCCCATGCGGCGGCGCTGGGCCTGCAGGTCGATAAAGGGAATCACGGAACCTCCGGCAGACGACGACGGGCGGTTCTAGGCGCGCCGATAAACCATGCGCGACAAACTTAATATTGCAGAATGCGTCAGGCCCGCCTGCGGCGCGCGAAACCCGCGATGAAGCTGGCAGCCATCAGGCCATAGAGCAGCCAATCCACGGTATCGTTCATCGAGTCCGGCAGCACAAATGTGGCAATACCAAAACAGAGGGACGCCATCAGCGACAATTGGCGCCACGGAATTCGCGACAGCCGCGCCCGCCTGCGCTCGGCTTTCCACACCTGCAATTCCTCATCGGGCGAAGGTTCCTGCGTCGGCGATTGCTGCGGCGGAAACGGCGTTTCCGCGGCGATCACACGCTCGAAATCGGGCACGTTATCCTGCGCCACCGCCCCACGTCGCGGCGGACGATAGGTGGCAACCCTGCGGCCGAACGATTCTACTCTCACCATCGACGCTCCGAAAGCGCCCGGAGTGTTCCACACCCGGTTTAGGGATGGTTTAAGGAAATCGTCCGCTTTCGCTCTATTCAGCTATCGGCTTCGACGCGGGCTTTCAGAATCTTGTCGGGATCGCCGGAGATTGCGCCGTTGTTATGTTCGCCGCCCTTCTTGATGGCGTCGACATGTTCCATGCCCTCGACCACCTGGCCCCACACCGAATATTGCCGGTCGAGCCAGGGCGCATCGCCGAAGCAGATGAAGAATTGGCTGTTGGCGCTGTTGGGATTGTTGGTGCGCGCCATCGAGACGGTGCCACGCTTGTGCGAGGTGGCGGAGAACTCGGCCTTGAGGTCCGGCAGATCGGAACCGCCCGAACCTGTGCCGGTGGGATCGCCCGTCTGCGCCATGAAGCCGGGAATGACGCGGTGGAACACCACACCGTCATAGAAACCGGACCGCGCCAGTTCCTTGATGCGCGCCACATGGTTGGGCGCCACATCAGGCTTCAGTTCGATGACCACCGGCCCGGACTTGAGATCGAGAATGAGTGTGTTTTCAGCGTCGCGGGACATGAGGTCTAACCCTTTCTTCTGCGCTCGTTGCAGCGTTTGACGAGCAGTTTGGAAACATACGGACTGGTGAACGCAGAAACGTCACCTTCCAGCATTGCAATTTCCTTGACGAGGCGGGAGGCGATGGCCTGATGCCGCGGATCCGCCATGAGGAACACGGTTTCGATTTCCGGATTGAGGCGCTGGTTCATGCCCACCATCTGGAATTCATATTCGAAGTCGGACACTGCGCGCAGGCCCCGCACGATCATGCTTGCGCCCACCTTCTGCGCGAACTGGATCAGGAGACTCTCGAATGTCTCCACGGCGATGGTGGCGCGGCCGTCGCCCGCGAGCGGGCCGGTTTCGTGGCGCACCATCTCCATGCGCTCCTTGAGCGAGAAGAGGGGCGTCTTCGAGGCGTTGGTGGCAACCCCGATCACCAGATGATCGACCAGCTTCACGGCCCGCTTGATGATATCGAGATGACCCAGCGTAAGCGGATCGAACGTGCCCGGATAAAGGCCGATGCGCGGTTTGCGCTCGGCTGCCCCCATCTTCTTTGTTGCCACTATGCGTCCCCGTCTTGCGAAACGTCCTCGATCCGCTCGACGGATACGACGCGCTCATTTTCCTCCACCCGGAAAATGGTCACGCCGCCGGAGCCGCGCCGCTGAATGGAGATACCCGCCACCGGCACGCGAATGATTTGGCCCTGATCGCTGATGAGCATGAGATCGTCACCCTCCTCGACCGGGAAACCGGCGACGATGGCGGTGTTTTTCTTTCCCATGTCGAGGGCCACGATGCCCGAACCGCCGCGGCCTGTGATGCGATATTCATAGGAGCTGGAGCGCTTGCCGAAACCATTGGCCGAAACCGCGAGCACGAATTGTTCGCGCGCGCCCAGCGCCGCATAGCGTTCCGGCGTGAGATTGGCTTCCTCAGTGCCGTCATCGGCATCGTCGGCCACCTCTTCGATGGCGTCTTCGCCGGTGGCCGCGCGGCGCGCCGCCGCCGATTGCTTGAGATAGGCCCGACCCTCCGCCGGTGTCGCATCGCCATGATGCAGCAGCGAAAGGCTCACCACCTCGTCGCCCTCGGCGAGTTTGATGCCGCGCACGCCAGTGGAATCCCTGCCCTTGAACACGCGCACGTCCGTCAGCGGGAAGCGGATGCATTTGCCAAGCTTGGAGGTCAGCAGAACGTCATCCTGATCGGTGCAGGTCTGCACGCCGACGATGCCATCGCCCGGCTCCAGCTTCATCGCGATCTTGCCGTTGCGATTGATGTTCACGAAATCCGAAAGCTCGTTGCGCCGCACATCGCCGGACTTCGTGGCGAACACGACATTGAGCTTGCTCCATTCGGCCTCGTCTTCCGGCAGGGGCAGGATCGTGGTGATGGTCTCGCCCTGTTGCAGCGGCAGCAGGTTCACCATCGCCTTGCCGCGGCCCTGGATGCGGGCCTCCGGCATGCGCCAGACCTTCATCTTGTAGGCCATGCCGATGGAGGAGAAGAACACCAGCCAGGCATGAGAGTTCGCCGCGAAAATATGCGTGACGAAATCTTCCTCGCGCGTGGACATGCCCGCGCGGCCCTTGCCGCCGCGGCCCTGCACGCGATATTCGGCAAGCGGCGTGCGCTTGATATAGCCCGCATGGGTGACGGTGACGGCCACATCCTCGCGCTCGATCAGCGCTTCGTCCTCGATCTCCACATCGGCGTCGATCAGCTCGGTCAGGCGCGGCGTCGCGAATTCATCGCGGATCGCGGAGAGTTCTTCGCGCACGATGGTCAGCACGCGCGGCCGCGACCGCAGGATATCGAGATATTCGGCAATCGCCACGCTGAGGCGCGTCACCTCATCGGCGATCTCATCTCGCCCAAGGGCCGTCAGCCGTTGCAGGCGCAAATCGAGAATGGCTTTCGCCTGTTCTTCCGAAAGCCGGATCGTGTTGTTCTCGGAAAGCAGGTGACGCGGATCGGCGATCAGCGCGATCAGCGGCGCCACATCCTTGGCGGGCCAATCCCGCGCCATCAATTGTTCGCGGGCAACGGTTGCATCGGGGGCGGCGCGGATCAGCGCGATCACTTCGTCGATATTCGCGACCGCAATGGCAAGACCCACCAAGATGTGGCCGCGGTCGCGCGCCTTCTTCAATTCGAAGCGCGTGCGCCGCGTGACGACCTCTTCACGGAAGGCGACGAACGCGCCCACCATGTCCTTGAGGTTCATCAGCCGCGGCTGGCCGTTGTCAAGCGCCAGCATGTTCACGCCGAAGCTCGATTGCAGTTCGGTGAAGCGATAGAGCTGGTTCAGCACGACGTCGGAAGATGCTTCGCGCTTCAGCTCGATCACCACGCGCATGCCCTGGCGGTCGCTCTCGTCGCGGATGTCGGCGATGCCTTCGAGGCGCTTCTCGCGCACCAGATCGGCCATGCGCTCCTGCAGGCGGGCCTTGTTCACCTGATAGGGAAGCTCGGTGACGATGATCGCCTCGCGATCCTTGCGGATCTCTTCCACATGGCAGCGCGCGCGCATCAGCACGCCGCCGCGCCCACGCGCCAGCGCCGCGCGCGCGGCCACCTTGCCGATGATGAGGCCGGCGGTCGGGAAATCCGGGCCCGGCACGATCTCGGTCAGCGCATCCATGCCGATCGAGGGATCTTCGATATAGGCGAGGCACGCATCGATCACTTCGCCCAGATTGTGCGGCGGCACATTGGTGGCCATGCCCACCGCGATGCCGCTCGATCCGTTGACAAGCAAATTGGGAAAGCGCGACGGCAGAACGACCGGCTCGCTTTCCGAAGCATCGTAATTGTCCTTGAACTCGACGGTGTCCTTGTCGAGGTCTTCGGTCAGTGCGTGTGCGAGTTTGGCCCGGCGCACTTCGGTGTAACGCATGGCGGCGGGTGGATCGCCGTCGACCGAACCGAAATTGCCTTGTCCGTCCACCAGGGGCGCGCGCATCGAGAAAGGCTGCGCCATGCGCACCAGCGCATCGTAGATCGATTGGTCGCCGTGGGGATGATACTTACCGATAACATCGCCCACCACGCGGGCGGATTTGCGATAGGGCTTGTTCCAGTCGTTGCCCTGCTCGTGCATCGAAAAGAGGATGCGCCGGTGCACGGGCTTCAGCCCATCGCGCGCATCGGGCAGCGCACGGCTCACGATCACGCTCATCGCGTAATCGAGATAGGAACGTTTCAGCTCCTCCTCGATCGCAATGGGACTGACGCTACCGCCCCCCGCAGGCGCGCCGGACGCCGGCTGATCGCTCAAAAAACACTCCCCAAAAGAGGTTCGAAAAGCCCCATACGGGAGGGGCAGAATCCATATGCAGGAGTAGCATTTCCCGGAGCCCCGAGGCCAGCGCCAAAGGGCCTCACTCGGGCACGAAATCCCGCGAGAAATCCTTCAGATCGTTGCGGAAATTCTTGGCCTTGAGGTTCTTGTACTCCTCCATCACCCAGCCGATCCGGTAGGCCAGCATTTCGCGCGGGCCCTTTTTGTTGGGCGAATCGTAATAGGCGAAGGTGATGCCCACCAGATGCCCATCCTTGGCATCCACCACAGGCCCGCCGCTGAAGCCCGGCCCGGCATCGGCGGTGATCGTGAAACGGGAATCGCGCAGCCCCAGAACCGGCCCCTTGGCCATCCGCAGCGACCCGCCCGCGCCCTGGCCATAGAGGATCACTTCCTCCCCCACCTCGGGATCGGCCATTTCGAGCGGCCCGGCCCCCCCGATGGGCTGTTCGTGCACCCGGATGAACATCAGGTCCTCGCCCGAAGGGGCGCGGCCCAGATCGTCCTTGTCGTCGACGAGGTTGGCGTTGTGGGCGTTGGTCACCGCCACGCCCGAAAGAATGATAGTCGCCGCCCCCCGGCGCATGCCCGGCAGGCTGAAGGCATGTAGCGGAATATAGGCAGCCGCGACCTGTGCGGTCACGAAGCGATCTGTGCCCTCGCCTGCGCCAACCCAGGTTCCATCAACCCGGGTTGCGCAGCCGGCTATTGCGATTGCCGCAAAAAAAGTTCCGGCGATCGCCAAACGACGCATAAGCAAAACCAAAAGTCAGAACGGGATTTCATCGTCCATGTCGTTGCCGCGGTCAAAATTGACCGGCTCCGACCGTCCGCCGCCGCTTCCAACCCCCCCAAAACCACCTTCCGAGCGTCCCCCGCCCTCGCCCTTCCCGTCAAGCATTTGCAGCTCGCCGCGGAAGCGATTGAGCACGATCTCGGTCGAATATTTCTCGGCGCCGTCCTTGTCGGTCCATTTCCGGGTCGAGAGCTGGCCCTCGATATAGACCTTGGCGCCTTTGCGCAGATATTGCTCGGCAACCTTGGCGAGGTTCTCGTTGAAGATCACCACGCGGTGCCACTCGGTCTTTTCCTTGCGCTCGCCGGACGCCTTGTCGCGCCAGCTTTCCGAGGTTGCGATGGAGAGGTTCACCACGGGCTCGCCGCTGGTCATGCGCCGCACCTCAGGGTCTTTGCCCAGATTGCCTACCAGGATCACCTTATTGACGCTGCCTGCCATTGTTCTGTCCTTTCATCACCGGCGGGCACACTAATCGGCGTGCCCTGCCGGATGCCAGTTGCCAGCTCCCTTTGTTCTTATTATGTTCTTCAGCAAACGAGTCAATCCCCAGCAAAAAGCGCGCGGCGCGAATCCGGGTTCGCAGACGTTTGCGTAAGCGCCGCATGGTCTTTCAATCGCGGAGTTGCATCCTATATGGAAATCGTCCCCGAACCCCATGAACCCGGCGCTTGCGCGGCTCGAACCGGCCCGGCCAAGCTTCGCGTTTCGCACCCAGAGTTCCCATGCTGAAGAACATCTCCATTCGCGGCGCGCGCGAGCACAATCTCAAGAACATCGACGTCGAGATCCCGCGCGACACGCTGACCGTTCTTACCGGCCTCTCAGGTTCCGGCAAATCCTCGCTCGCCTTCGACACGATCTATGCCGAGGGCCAGCGCCGCTACGTGGAATCGCTCTCGGCCTATGCCCGCCAGTTCCTCGAACTGATGCAGAAGCCCGATGTGGATCACATCGAGGGCCTCTCGCCCGCCATCGCCATCGAACAGAAGACGACATCGAAGAACCCGCGCTCGACGGTGGGCACCGTTACCGAGATCTATGACTATCTGCGCCTGCTGTTTGCGCGCGTGGGCGTTCCCTATTCGCCGGCCACGGGCCTACCCATCGAAAGCCAGACCGTGAGCCAGATGGCGGATCGCATCCTTGCGCTCGATGAAGGAACGCGGCTGTTCCTGCTCGCCCCCATCGTGCGCGGCCGCAAGGGCGAATACCGCAAGGAATTCGCGGAGCTTCAGAAGAAGGGCTTCCAGCGCGTCAAGGTGGACGGCAAGTTCTATGACATCGGCGAAATTCCGGTCCTCGACAAGAAGCTGAAACACGACATCGAAGTGGTGGTCGACCGCATCGTGGTGAAGAAGGATATCGGCAACCGCCTGCCGGATTCCATCGAGACCGCGCTCAATCTTGCTGATGGCCTCGTCATCGCCGAATTCGCCGACCAGAAGGAAAAGGGCGAACCGAAACAGCTTCTGATGTCGTCGAAATTCGCCTGCCCCGTTTCGGGTTTCACGATTCCCGAAATCGAGCCGCGCCTTTTTTCGTTCAACAATCCCCATGGCGCCTGCCCGGCCTGCGATGGGTTGGGCACCCAGCTCTATTTCGATCCCGCACTCGTTGTGCCTGACGAGACGATCACCCTGCGCAAGGGCGCCATCGCGCCGTGGTCGAAATCCTCCTCGCCCTATTATCTGCAAACGCTGGAGGCGCTCGGCCGCTATTACAAATTCTCGCTCAACGATCCGTGGGAAGACCTGCCGAAGAAGGCCCGCGATGTTATTCTGAACGGTTCGGGCGAAGACGAAATCAAGTTCATCTATGACGATGGCCTGCGCCGCTACGAAACCAAGAAGCCGTTCGAAGGCGTGATCCCCAATATGGAGCGCCGCTTCAAGGAAACCGATTCGGCCTGGGTGCGCGAGGAACTCGAACGCTTCCAGGACACCAGCCCCTGCGACGTCTGCAAAGGCTATCGCCTGAAGCCGGAAGCGCTCTCGGTGAAGATCGCGGGGCTGCATGTCGGCCAGGTCTGCGAACAATCGATCAAGAGCGCCGATGCCTGGTTCCGCGATCTCGACAAGGATCTGAACAAGCAGCAAAAGGAAATCGCCGCCCGCATCCTGAAGGAAATCCGCGCGCGGCTGAAATTCCTCAACAATGTGGGCCTGGAATATCTCACTCTGGCGCGCGCCTCGGGCACCTTGTCGGGCGGCGAAAGCCAGCGCATCCGGCTTGCCTCGCAGATCGGTTCGGGGCTGACGGGCGTGTTGTATGTTCTGGACGAGCCTTCCATCGGCCTGCATCAGCGCGACAACGAGAAGCTCCTGGAATCGCTGAAAGGTCTTCGCGATCTCGGCAACACCGTGTTGGTGGTGGAGCACGATGAGGAAGCGATCCGCGTCGCCGATCATGTGATCGACATGGGGCCGGGCGCGGGCATCCATGGCGGGCACATCATCGCCGAAGGCACGCCCGAAGACATCATGCGCTCGCCCAAGAGCCTGACCGGAAAATATCTCACAGGGCTGGAACGGATCCCGATCCCGGCGCGCCGCCGCAAGGCCGTGCACGACCGCTGGGTGAAGGTGATCGGCGCGCGCGGCAACAACCTGAAGAACGTCTCGGCCTCGATCCCCGTCGGCCTCTTCACCTGCATCACCGGCGTCTCCGGCGGCGGCAAATCCACACTCGTCATCGAGACGTTGTTCAAGGCTGCCTCGCGAAAACTCAATCAGGGCCGCGAACATCCTGCCCCGTATGACAGGATCGAGGGCCTGGAATATCTCGACAAGGTCATCGACATCGACCAGAGCCC
>BFBZ01000537.1_pt1 | contig 34789 bp, 37 predicted proteins | sample 1888401 | NCBI WGS metagenome assembly BFBZ01 (sample SAMD00112614, study PRJDB3348) | symbiont metagenome | host: Chara braunii | reverse complement strand
GCGCATCGAGCAGGCCAAGCAGGACTGGAAAACCGGCCGCTTCGCCGCCGTTCCGCAGGAGCACGAGTTCATTCCGCTGCCGGAATAGGCTATTGCGGTCGCAACGCTCCCGTTTCGAAGGCTCTGCACGATGACCACGCTTCTCGCCAGCAATCTGCCGCTCCCGAAGATCGGCCGCGGCAAGGTCCGCGACCTCTATGCCGTCGGCGACGACCGCGTGCTGCTGCTGACCACCGACCGCATCTCGGCCTTCGACGTCGTGATGAACGAAACCATCCCGATGAAGGGCGCGGTGCTGACGCAGATCTCGGCCTACTGGTTCAACGCGCTCGAAGGCGTGGTGCATCACCACATGATCTCGGCCGACACCGACACGATCATCGCGGAGGTGCCAGCGCTGGCGCCGCATCGCGACGAGATTCTCGGGCGCGCGATGCTGTGCAAGCGCACCACCGTGTTCCCGATCGAATGCGTGATCCGCGGCTATCTCTCCGGCTCGGCCTGGAAGGAATATGCGGCCCATGGCACGCTGGCCGGCGAGCAGCTTCCCGCCGGCCTCGTCGAGAGCCAGAAGCTCGACCCCGCGATCTTCAGCCCCGCGACCAAGGCCGAGACCGGCCATGACGAGAACATCACCATTGCGCGAATGCGCGAGGTGGTCGGCGACGACACCGCGTATACGCTGGAGAGCATGACGCGCGCGGTCTACACGCTGGGTGAAAAGCTGGCGCGCGAGCAGGGTATCATCATCGCCGACACCAAGTTCGAGTTTGGCCGCGACAAGGACGGTCACATCATCCTGATCGACGAGGTGATGACGCCGGACTCGTCGCGCTTCTGGGCCGTCGATGCCTATCAGCCGGGCCAGCCGCAGCCGAGCTTCGACAAGCAGCCGCTGCGCGACTATCTCGATGCCGAGCGCCGTGCCGGCCGCTGGAACGGCGACGCCCCCCCGCCGCCCTTGCCGCAGAGCGTGGTGGATGCGACCAGCCAGCGCTATCTGGAGGCGTTCCGGCGGGTGACGGGCAGCGAGCTGAAGATCTGAGCACTGCACGTCTCTCGCCGCGATGACGGAGCCGAAGGCAGTGTTTTCTTCGGAGTGGGAGCCGAACTGGTACCGTATCGGCGGTGCGCTCCCTCGCCCCGCTTGCGGGGAGAGGGCTGGGGTGAGGGGGACTCTCCATGCACACCAGACTCGCAGAGAGCCCCCGTCACCCGGATTGCATCTTCGATGCAATCCGATCTCTCCCCGCAAGCGGGGCGAGGTGAGAACTGATCGTTCTGCGAGGCGCGTGCTCACATCAGCCAAGGCATCGTTGATCATCGGAGAGTTACTAACGAGACGCGCTGCGTCGATCTCGCGGCCATGCTTGCCCGAGCTATGCTGATCGATCTCGCCCTGGAAAATGCCGAGGGCGCAGGGAAGGCCGGGAGCTGGCCGCCCCCATGGCCCGCGTGCGAAAGAAAATGCACGCGGCGGTCACCACAGGTTCAGCCGAGACATCCCGGCCCTCCCTGCGCGATGGGTTTAACGGCTGCTCCGTACTCTCCCCGGGGACCGGCTTGTTTGCCCCCGTCGCCCGCCACGACGCACGAACGTCATCGCGAGCTTGGCGCCAGCATCGGGGCGCCAGGACCACACGGCTTGACCGTCCGCGCACTGCCGTTCGTCAGCGCAAGAGCGCCTGACAGGCACGCGGCCACCGCTCCCCGCCTCTACGTATCGTGACGACGCGTACGCCCCTCTGCATGAGGACGGGATGCACGGATAAGAGCACGACTTCGGAAAAATAGCAATCAAAATCTCATGCGACAGATTAGCCCGACGGGCTATCTGCAGGCAGCGGATATGCGGCGCGGCACCAGACCGAGATCACTCTCCGTCCGTAAAGCGCCGCTCGACATGAAACGACTTGGCCGTGACCAGCCACTCGCCATCGATCAGGTGAAGGCAGAGATAGTCGAGATAGAGGATCGGATCGATCCTGACGCGCACCTTCACGACCGCCTGCGAGAGCGACGCGAAGTCGATCAGCAGAATCTCCTGTTGGCGGAGCGCTCCCTTCGACTGCGGAGAGGGAGTGGTCGCCAGCAGCTGACGATAGTCGGTCGCGGTCAGAACGCGCAGAGCCTGGTCACGCAGACCATGCAGTTGCGCGGTCGGCGCAAACACGCGGTCAAACCGGTCGACGTCGGAATCGAACATCAGGTCGAAGTATCGCTCGACGGCGGCGAACAGTCCTTGATGGGTAGCAGTATCGGTCATGTCGAGGGATCTCCGGGCGGGTTGATCTCACCTCATCTTCGCTCCGGACCGGCGGGCATGTCCTTGCGAACTGTGCTACCATAACGGCCTGCCGCGCAATAAACCGTCCTCCCGGCGCGCCCGGATTGTCAGAAATATGCCAAAAGCCAAGCTCGATGCGATCGACCAGCGCATCATCGGGGAATTGCAGGCCGATGCGCGGCTCAGCAATGTCGAGCTTGCCGATCGGGTCGGTCTGTCACCCTCGCCCTGCCTTCGGCGTGTCAAGCGGCTGGAGCAGGAGGGCATCATCCAAGGCTATCGCGCCGTCCTGAATCGCGATGGCGTCGGTCTCGGCTTTTCGGCGTTCCTGGCGATCAAGATCGAAGGACACGCCAACGAGCACGCCCTGGCGTTCGAGGAGACCGTCTGCGCCATGCCGGAAGTCTGAGTTCGCTTTCCCCATACCAGCTTCCAGCCTTCTGCAGACCGAGTCGCTTGGGCTTCTTGCTCGAAGGATCCGTCGTGATCACTAACGATGACTTTGAAGTTGATTAGTTCATCTCCGACCCATGTGAAGATGTTCCAATTTTCGTACCGCTTAGCTGTGTATTTAAGCTGTTGTGTCGGCGGATCGGAATCGGTTGACCAAATCGAGACGTCGTAGGGACGACTGCATTCGTCGCTCCGATCAATGGATACCAGATACCGGCCGTTCGGTGACTGTACCGGCCTCGTGGCATTGGACATTTGGACGATACTGCCGGTCTTGCGGCTAATGAACTCATAGTGCCCCGCAGTCGCCCAGAATTGCCTCAATCAGGAGCGAGTTCTGCGAAGGATATAGTGCGTCTAGCCGGAAGACGACGCACCTCTCGCCGTTTGGATCTCGCCGAGATGCCTCTCGATCACTCCTGTAGGTCTTAATTTGCCTATTCTCTAGCAGCAGCAGCAGATCGCCCTTTCGCGAGGCAATCCCCTGAAAGCGTTTCAAGCAAGAGGGATCTTCCGCTAGGGCGCTTTGATCGGCCTCGCAAACTATTGGCAGTGGAGCTAGCTGGCCATCGTTGGCAAGGGAGAGATAGGGTACCGCCCCGGCAGCGACCAGAACGGATGCGGTCGTAATTCGACGAACTTTTCCAGCAACGCCAGGGAATATTAGATCGATTTTGCAAGGCAACTACGCCTCCTTTACGTACCGACCAACTTACTGAGCCAGCGACCGACCTTCGGTTGCAACCGAAACCCGATATTTGCGTTCGAGACCTTCTGCGATGGCCCAACGAGTGAGCGACCTGCGGCCGAGAAGAAAGTGACCTAAAATGGCCTGAACAAATTAATCGCTGCCACGGCACGCCGAACTCAGCAGCACTTCAACTGGACGGAAGCTGACCAATTCGACACGATCAAGAAAACCGGTGATCGGTTCCCAACCGGACAGGAGGGCCTTGAGAGCCGCCCCCGGGTCATGCAAGGCACCCGATAACGTCACGTGTGGCACCCACGCTCCTGGTCGATAGTGCTCGTGCACATTAAGATCGCCCAGTGCGGAGTGGATAGCGTCATGACGAGCAAGCAAACCGGCCGTCACTACTGGTACTGCCCATAGAACGGCGCCGTCTCCGGGAAACACACCCAATCCGCTCAGGCGAACAGGGGGCGGCTCCCAGTTTCGGCACGTATCTTCAATAGCGCTGCGCAGCCTGTTAAGAGGTGTTTCGTCCGGATAGATGGCAACGGTGACGTGTGGAGCGTAGCCAAGCTGATGCCGATCGGCGTCGATTCCGTCGGCGGCGAGATGACGCCACATGGCTTGGATCTTGCTAGCGCTGATGTGGTCGAACGGAAGTGTGATTGCGAACGGCATGGACACGAGATTTACTCTGCCCCCCTCGTCCATGGCAATTGATCAGTGCTCGCTCCAACGTCTGCGTCCGCCGACTTTAAAACTGACATTCCTCTCGAGGTGAGCAAGTTGGCCTCCGCCCGTCGGTTGTAGTGGGTCACAAGCCCTAATAACTCTCGGGAATCGCATGGATACGGGTTGTGACCCACTCGGCGCTAACACCTTTGATCCGGATCCTCCGGAGAGCCTTGCTGGGATCGCCAGTCGTCATCGTTGAAAACCTGGAAAAATAGATGTTTGCGAGCACCATCGCGTCTGGGTCTCATCGAACTCTCGCGAAACAAATGAGGATCAAAGTGGACATTCCGGGACCGATGTCGATGAAAAGTCCCGGAACACGTCCCGGACCGGAACGCCACATTGCGGTCGAAAAACTACGAACGCGACGCTGATGAAATTCGCCTCTCCCCGCCCCTATGCCGCCCCGGAGACCGCCGCGCGCGAGCTGGTTAGGATTTCAGCCGGCATCGAGCCGGCTCAGACGGCCGCGTCCACATCGAGAAGATCAACTGGCCGATGCTGGCCGACCTGAAAGCCACGCCGGCGGAGTACAAGGCCGGCCTCGACCTGGCGGTCCCTCGGGGCTGGCTCTGGCTGCACGAGAGCGGCACCTATGTGAAGCTGACCGAGGCGGGCAAAGAGATCCTCGCCTGAGGTCAGACTTGCGCGACATCTTCACATGCAGTTCGTGAAGCGCCCCGTCGTGACGCAGTGCACCGGCGGGCGCGAAGGATACGAGGCTTCCGGGATCGGCGGCGGGCTGGATGGCGGAGGCGCCGCAGCCTGGACGGCGTCGGCCGTCTCGTGAGCAGATGCGCGCGTCGCCCGGCATTGAACATAGGCGTCCGTGCCCGGCTGCGCGCCGTAGCTCCGGCAGTCCTGGTCATCCTTGGCGGCGATTTCGGCGCACGCTTGCGACGCGCAGTCGGGCGCGGCCGCGCGAGCGGCATGGCCGGCGAACTCCTCGATCACCCAGCGCCGCGAAAAGCCGGTGGGCACGCCGACATGCGGCGGCTCGCGGCCGAACAGCTCGCGCTGCACCGCCGCCGCAAACTGCCAGCAATTGTGCTGGGCCCAGGCCCAGGGCTCGCCGATCAGGAGGCTGAGAAAGGCCGCTCGGTCGCCGCGTCCCATGTCAGTTGAATTCTCTCGGCCACGCTGTCATATTGCGCCCTGCAATTGGAGGTTGCGACATGGTCGATAACCATAAGCCCGACACGCCGACGGCATTCGTGGAGAAGCCAAAGGTGGAATCCGTGCACCGCAAGAGGCGATGGTGGGAAGACCTCTTCAGAGGTCCGACAGCCGGGCGCGGTTCTTTAGAGGCAAAACAAAGGGAGCGGTTTGGTCGCCTGAAGATCTTCAGCCGTGACTCGAAAACACGATGAACCTTCAGGACTGCCGAGACGCGTTCGCGACGTACTCCGGCAAGGTAAGCGACATCTGTCGTCATCTGGGCCTGACAGGCGTTGTTATCATTTGGACGTTCAAGAAGGACGTCACAGGACGATCCGCTATTCCGCGCGAGCTATTGATTCCGCTCCTTCTGATTGCGTGCGGTCTACTGGCTGATCTCCTCCAGTATTTCCTCGGAGCAATCATCTGGTTCTTGTACTATCGGAAGCAGGAGATCGTTGGCATCAAGGAGAACGAGGATTTCCGTCACACACCGCTGCTCGATCTTCCCATGCACATTCTGTTCCTGCTGAAGGCCGTCCTGCTCGCTGTCGCTTATGGATACATCGCGAGCTATTTCTATCGAGCCATCTCATTTTCATGATCAGGACAACAGGCTCGGAAACTGCTGATAGTCGTAGTTCTTGGTGATGCGCGGAAAGCGCTTGTTCTGCAGATTCTTCGCGATGACCGTGCCAGTCACGGTGGTCCCCGTCATCTGATTGTTGCGCAGCTCGAACTGCACGGGACCATAGGCCGGGCCGGTCAGGTCGCTGCCGAGATATTCGCGGTAGAGCACATCGATATAGGCGCGCACCCCAAGCGCAGCGCGGATCTGCGGCACCACATCGCGCGCGACATTGTCGATCGAGATCCTGCAGAAAGGCGGCTGGCCCTCGCGCTGTTTGCCCACGCGCCCTTCTTCATGGCAAGCTCCCTGATCCAGTCGGCGTCATAGCCACGGTCCGCAAGCAGCATTGATCCGGATTTCAGACGAGACAGCAGTTTCCCGGCAAGTCGAACGTCGTGAGCTTCGCCGGGGCTCAACGCAAGCCGTACCGGCAGATCATTGCTATCGACAACCGCGTGAATTTTGCTCGTCAGGCGGCCGCGTGACCGTCCCATCGATTGACGCTGGTTCTTTGTGATGCAAGCTCCATGCTGATGGACGCGGACGATGGAGGTGTCGATCATCTGGACAGCGGCATCATGGGCGCCTGCCAGTGCGTTCAGAATCTTGGCCCAAACACCGACTTGTCGCCAACGAACAAAGCGATTGTAGCAGGTCGTGTACGGGCCGTAGGCGTCTGGCAGGTCGCGCCATGGCGCTCCAGATCGCAAGACCCAGAAGATGCCATTAAGGACCCGACGGTCGTTCACCCGAGGAACGCCACGCGGCTTGTTGGGCAGCATGGCTTGATGGCAACCCATTCATAGTCGGCGAGTTCGTAGCGCATGATTCGCTCCCCAGTTTGGGAGTTCGAATCACATGCACCCCGCCAAACACAATGCCCACAGCCTAGCACGACAACGGATCGCTATTAGGACTAAACACAAGCCAGCAGATAAATTGCAGTCGAGAAGACCAACAATGAAAGCGCTCAGCGCAGATACGTGGTGAAGAAATCGACCGCAAGTCTGATCGTCTCGGCATGAACTGCCTCACGGTCGGCGCCATCGGGATCGCGGCACGTGCTCCGAAAGAATGCGCTTCCGACCAGAGTGCACGTGTCCAGAAATATGAAGTGGCCGGCCTTCGGAAATATCTTCAGAGTCGAATGCGGGATCAACCTAGCGAATGTCTCGGCAGCGGCGGGTGTCGGGACAATTTCGTCGGCGCTTCCGGCGACAATCGCAACGGGAATCGAGATTTTCTCAAGGCTGTTCGGTGCGAAGATCGGGCCTGGCCCGGGCGCCATGGCGAAGGCCGCGCGGATGCGTTCGTCCCGATAGGACTTGCCGGCCTCGCTGTAGCGTTGCCGGAAATTGGGATCGACGCTCAGACGTGCTAGGGTCTCCCGGCGCATGACGGCAGCGGGCGGCGGCGGTTTGCATGACGCGTCGGCCGCAGGCGAGCGGCAAAACACCTGCAGCAGTTCCGGATTGCTGATGCCACCGGCGGCCGCGAGGACAGTGTAGCCACCGAGCGAATGACCGGCGGCACCGATGCGCGCGGGATCGACTCGGCTGCCAAATGTCTTGTCGACGAGCATCGCATCGATGACGGCGCTAACATCCACAGCTCGCAGCCACCACAATGACATACCCTCGACGGTATAGTCCTCGAGAGCGCTATTGCCGGGATGATTGACTGCGACGACGATAAAGCCAGCCCCCGCCAGTGCTGCGCCGAGCCAAGCGATTTGGAACGCTGCGCCGCCGTTACCGTGGGACAGGACGACGAACGCACGCCGGGGTCCCGATGCCGGCTCCGCATCGGGCGCGGCGCTGCCGGCGCTGAAGAACGGGATGATGCGCGGCCCGATCCACTGCGGTCTCTCGGGCGCATCCGCTGCGGCCGGATACCATATCGTTGCGCGGAGCGCATGTGTCTGGGCGCCGCGCCAATTGTAAGGCTCAGCAGGAACAAAATCACGCTCGGTTACACCGACCCTAAAGACTGCTCCTTCTGCGCAAGCACCATTTGGCGCTGCGAGAAGGGCCAGCAACAGGGCCAGAAATTTCATCAGATGTCCGATCCTAGACGCGCAAAACATGTAGGCCGGCAACGCAATGACCGCTGCGAAGTCGGCCAGCTCTTGATACCACGAGGCCCTTCAGCTTCGAAATACTATCGCGTCACTTCGATGTCGCGCAGCAGCCAGGTTGGCCTTACCTCCAAAGTGGACCTGATCGAGCTTTATGAGTACGCGCTCTAGTCCTCGAACCCCACGAACACCGTCGCTTCCTTCACCGGCTTCCGCTCCGACACCACGGCATTGGCGGGGAAATCGTGATCCGGCCAGCCCAGCGCGATGCTCTTCATGATGACCTGGTCGTCGGCGATGCCGGCGTGCTCGCGCACCACGGGCGATTGCATGATGCCCTGGCTGTTGATGACGGCGCCGAGGCCGCGCGACCAGGCGGCGTTGACCAGCGCATTGGTGACGGCGCCGCAGTCGAACGGCGTGTCGTCGCTGCCGTCGAGCGCACGATCATAGGTCACGATGATGCAGACCGGTGCGTCGAACTGGCGGAAGCCGCGTAGCACCCAGTCCTGTCGCTTGTCCTTGTCGTCGCGCGCGATGCCCATGGCGGAGAACAACTGCTTGGCGACCTGCACCTGGCGCTCGCGATGCGCGCCCGCGAAGGGCTGGCCGATACGGAATTCACGCGACTGCGGGACGCCGGCGACCATCCGCTCGGTATTGCCGGCGCGGATGCGGTTCAGCGGCTCGCCGGTGATGACGTAGAAATTCCAGGGCTGGCTGTTCATCGACGACGGCGCGCGCATCGCAAGCCCGATGATCTCCTCGATCAGCGCCCGCGGCACCGGATCGGGCTTGTAGCCGCGGATGCTGCGGCGGCCGAGGATGACGTCGTCGAACTGCATGTGTGTGATAGTCCCGTGATGACCCCTGATCTGCCGGGAATATTCGCGGCTTTCCGGTTCCGGTGCAAGGTTGACGCGCGAACCGATCGGGTGTCGCGAACACAGGAGGTTGTGATCGAGCTAGACCTTCAGCATCGACAGCACGGCGCGCGCGAGATCGGCCGGACATTCCACGAGGCGGTCGGCGCCGGCCATCTCGAGCTCGTCGCGGCTGCCATAGCCCCAGAGCACGCCGAGGCTGCGCATCCTGACCGCGTGGGCGCCGGCAATGTCGTGGCGGCGGTCACCGACCATGATCGCGTCGGAGGGCGCGATATTCCGCGCGGTGAGAATATGCGCGAGCAGCTCCGGCTTGTGGTCCAGCAGGCCTGACGGCACCGAGCCGTGGATGGCGTCGAACAGCGACGCGAGATCGAGATGCTCGAGGATGCGGCGCGCAAACACCTCCCGTTTGGATGTCGCGAGATAGAGCCGCACCCCCGCGCCATGCATCTCGTGCAGCGCGTCCCGGATGCCGGCATAGAGTTCGCTGCCGAACAGTCCGCTCTCGCCGTAATGCTGGCGATAGGCGGTCACCGCTTCGTCGACCCGATCGTCGTCATACGCCTGCAGCAGCGCCCGCAACATGTCCTGCAGCGGCGGCCCGATGACACTGCGGATATCGAGCGTGTCGTCCGGTGCATGCCCGAGCGCGCGCAACGCCGCTAGGGCGCTCGCGGCGATGCCGGGCTGGGAGTCGATGAGAGTGCCGTCGAGGTCGAGCAGGACGGAGTGACGACCGAGGCTCATCATATCAAGCCTTCGCACTGGGACGGCTCGAAACTACACCATACCACCGCGCGAGATGGTGGAGGTGATCCGGTGGATCGAGCTTGGCGCGGACCGCGAAATCCACCGTCACCATGGCGCTGATGTCGACAATGGTGAAGTCGGGTCCGCAGACGAAGGCGTGGTCGGCGAGCCGCGCGTCGAGCCAGGCGAAGTAGTGCGCGACGCGCAGACGTCCCCGCTCCGCGAGCGCGGCAATCTGCTCGAGCGGCAACGGGCCGGGCAGAGCGCGATGCTCCAGCCCCGGCGCACTGTTCCGGAACGCTTCCTGGATGGCGTAGATGCCATCCCACTCGATCCGCCGCACCCAGCATTCGATGACGGCGCGCTCCTCCGCGCTGCGCCCCATCAGGGCCGGCTCGGGATGCAGTTCCTCGAGGTAGCGGCAGATCGCGATGATGTCGGTGATCGCAGCGCCGCTGTCGAGCTGCAGGACCGGCACCGTGCATTGCGGGTTCAGCGCGCGAAATTCCGGCCGGAACTGCTCGCCGGCGCGCAGGTCGAGCTGAACGGTGGGAATCGTGAGGCCCTTCTCCGCAAGAAAGATACGTACGCGGCGCGGGCTTGGTGCCGTCGCGGAATCGTACAGCCTCATGAGCGTCCTCTCTGCGGGATTTGGGCTGGAAGGTTGGCAGCTGCGCGGATGGCGCGGCTACTCCGCGCCGAAGATTTCGTCCTGGTCCATGCGCACCGCACGCAAGGCGCGGGTCCGTCGCCACGCGTCGAGCTGCACCGAGGTGGCGTAGGTGATCAGCAGCGAGCGGCGGCGGGCGCCGCTGCGGTTGCGGGTCGCGCCGTGCAGCAGGTTGACGTCGAACAGCAGGATGTCGCCGGCTTCGCCTGTCGTGACCAACGGGGCAGCCTGCGCATCATCCGTGTCGCGGCGATGCGTGCCCGGCGCCACCCGCGTCGCGCCGTTGTCGGGGCCGAACGGATCGAGAAAGGCGAGCGCCGAGACGGCGTCGGTACGGAACCGGTCGACGCCGTCGCGATGCAACGGCTGCTGGCCGCCATCGGCGAGCGGCTCGCGGCCCTCGACTTGGCCGAGGAAGAACGGCGCCTTGAGAATGTGAGACACGGCCGCGAGCATCACCGGCAGCCGGCAGGCGCGCTGCACCGTGGCATCGAGATCGACCATCGCGTGGCGCCAGTCGCGGCCGCGCGGCACCGGCCATTGCTCGGATGGCAGCGCGCCCGCCTCGAACGCATCGCGCAGCGGCGGGAGCCAGTCCGCCGGAATCGCGCCGCGCAGCAGCAGATAACCGTCCGCATCGAGGCGGCGCGCATCCGCGTCCGGAAGCTCGCCGACACCGACGCGCGTGAAGGCTGCGGTCATGGTGAGCTCGCACATTGAGAGGTCGTGGTTCGCCGCGTCATGGTCGACGATCCGGCGCGTCTGGGCAAGCGGCTCGCTTAAGCCCGTGCAGCCCGGTGGCGCTTCGCGCCGTCGCATTCATCCGGTGGTGATGTCCATCGCCGCAGAAGACGCTGAGACGATGGGCCGCACTGCGGAACGGGCGGCTCGTAGCCGCAGTTCACCGTTCGTTAACCCTCTCGACCTACGCCTCGTTAGCAACACTCTGCAACGATCCGACATACGGGGTAAACGAGCAGTCGAGCTCCTTGGAAGCACACATGGTCGCCATCCAAAGCACCAACCAGATCTCGCCCGCCAACGAGCGGGTCTATCGCCAGAGCAACCTGCTGGGCGAGTGGAAGGGCAGTTGGACGGCCAACGGCCAGGCCGTGAGCTTCAAGGTCGTCAACATCAGAGGCGCCGCCGCGACGGTGGAATACACCCATAACGGCCGCACCGAACGCGGCATCGGCCAGGTCAACGGCTCGACCATCGACTTCGGCTCGGTCACGCTCGGCACCAAGAACGGCAAGAACGCCGTGCTGCTGTTTTCGGCCGGCGGCGGCAAGGCCACCGCGATGCTGGAGAAACAGGCGCCTCCCGCCGACGAGAGCAATCTGGTCGGCAGTTGGGCCGGCTACTCCGGCGAAAACGGCCAGAGCGCGAGCTTTCGCGTGCTGTCCGTCAGCGGCAAGGAGGCCCAGGTCAGCGTGACGACCAACGGCGTCACGCGCCAGGGCACGGGGATCGTCTACAACAACGTCATCATGTTCGGTCAGTCGCAGATCTCGACGACCGACGGCAAGAGCGGCAAGGTCATCTTCCAGGTCGGCAACAAGTCCTACCTGGTGCCGGTGGACAAGCTGCCGAAGACGGCCTGAGCCCAGGCGTCCAGAGCTCAGACGCCCGCCATCATCACGTACTTGATCTCGAGATATTCCTCGATGCCGTGATGCGAGCCTTCGCGCCCGAGGCCGCTCTCCTTGACGCCGCCGAACGGCGCGACCTCGGTGGTGATCAGACCGGTGTTGACGCCGACCATGCCTGATTCCAGCGCCTCCGCGACGCGCCAGACCCGGCCGAGATCGCGGGCATAGAAGTAGGACGCGAGGCCGAACGGCGAGGCGTTGCACATCGCGATGACATCGGCCTCGTCCTTGAAGCGAATGACGGGCGCGAGCGGGCCGAACGTCTCCTCATGCGCGACCAGCGCGTCGGCCTTGACGTCCCGAAGTACGGTCGGCTCGAAGAAGGTGCGGCCGAGCGCATGGCGCTTGCCGCCGGTGACGACCTTCGCCCCGCCTTTGACCGCGTCGGCGATGTGGCGTTCGACCTTCTCAACCGCCTCTTCGTTGATCAGCGGCCCCTGGGTCACGCCGGCCTCGGTGCCCTCGCCGATCTTCATCGCCGCGACCTTGGCGGCGAGCTTCGCGACGAAGGCGTCGTAGATGCCGTCCTGCGCATAGAGGCGATTGGCGCAGACGCAGGTCTGGCCCATGTTGCGATATTTCGAGACCATGGCGCCTTCGACAGCCGCATCGACATCGGCATCGTCGAACACCACGAACGGCGCGTTGCCACCGAGCTCGAGCCCGAGCTTCTTCACCGTGCCGGCCGACTGGCGATAGAGAATCTTGCCGACCTCGGTCGAGCCGGTGAAGCCTATGAAGCGCACCGACGGATGCTCGCACAGCACTTTGCCGATCGGCGGCGCGTCGCCGGTGATGATGTTGAGCGCGCCCGCCGGAATCCCGGCGCGTTCGGCCAGCACGGCGAGCGCCAGCGCCGACAACGGCGTCTCGTTGGCCGGCTTCAGCACCACGGTGCAGCCGGCGGCGAGCGCGGGCGACACCTTGCGGGTGATCATCGAGTTCGGGAAATTCCATGGCGTGATGGCGCCGCAGACGCCGATCGGCTGCTTCAGCGCCAACAGGCGCGCATCCGGCTTCTGGGTCGGGATGGTCTCGCCATAGACGCGACGCGCCTCCTCGGCGAAGAACTCGATATAGGCGGCGCCGATATCGACCTCACCGAGCGCCTCCGTCAGCGGCTTGCCCTGCTCGGAGGTGAGGATCAGCGCGAGGTCCTCGCGGTTGGCCGTGATCAGCTCGAACCATTTGCGCAAGGTATTGGAGCGCTGCTTGGCGGTCAGCCGGGCCCAGGACGGGAACGCGCGCGCGGCGGCCTCGACGGCTTGCGTGGTCTCCGCCGCACCGAGCTGCGCGACCTTGGCGAGCTCGGCGCCGGTGGCCGGATTGTTGACCGGGAGCACCGGCGTACCGACCCACGCACCATCGATGTAGCACTGCTCACGCAGCAGCGACGGATCCTTCAGGCGGTCACGCAGGCTCGGGGCGGCAGTGGAGGCACGGGCGGCGGCGGGCGGTGTCATCGGGCTACTCCTCGAAAGCGAGCGATCGTCTCCGAATATAGCCACGCCCCGGCGGCGGCGCACGGCGCGTGCGCCTCCTCAACGGTACATTCGATCCGGCGATCCGTGCCTGTACGGCACCAAATGCTGAATGCTGACGAGCCGACCCGGGATCAGGCCGCGCCGCTCATATAGGTCTCGCGCCGGCCGATCATGCGCTCCGCCGCCGCCTTGGCGTCGGCCTTGGTCGAGGTCGCGCAGGTGCGGTATTCCAGGTCCGGCAAGGCGGCGGGATCACGGCGGCCGAACCATGATTTCTGCCCCACGGGCAGCAGCGCCAGGGCCTGCGCCACATTGTCGACCGCGCCGAACGCATACAGCGCTCCGGTCGACGCAATGCGCACTTCGTAGATGCCGGGCGTGATCGGCGCCTCGATATTGTCGCCGCGCCCCAGGCGGGGATACCGCTTCCACTCGCTCCACGTTGAAATCATATCGCCCCCAACGGCGGACATTGCCGCCAAAGCCATGCCATCGGCTCGAAAAAGCCGGTTCTTCAACCCTTTAATGCAAAAATGGTTGCAACTCACAACAGTCGCAAGCCCGTGGTGGGAACATGGCCCCCATGTGTCGGACTCGCGACTGAGTGGAACTAATCATGATTCTGGCGAGAAATTGAAGCGCTGTGGCCTCCGCGGCGCTGTTGTCCCCGCCTGCTTCGTTCGCGCCGCATCATCACGAGATCGCGACCGGCCGTGAGACCGGCGGTCCTTGCTGCCCAGGCCGGCCCGAGAAACAATCGCCTACCGTCATCAAGAACGGAACGGAGGAGACCATGCAGAACAAGACCGACATCGACGGCGTGCTGCGGCAGAAGGCGGAGGCGGGAGAGATTCCCGGCGTCGTCGCCTTTGCCGCTGACAGCAACGGCATCATCTATGAAGGCGCCTTCGGCAAGCGCGACCTCGGCCGCGACGACCCGATGACCACCGACAGCGTGTTCTGGATCGCCTCGATGACCAAGGCCATCACCTGCGCGGCCGGGATGCAGCTGGTCGAGCAGGGCCGGTTGTCGCTGGATGCGCCGATCGGCACGGTGCTGCCGGACCTCGCCGCGCCCAAGGTGCTCGACGGTTTCGACGCCAATGGCGAGCCGATCCTGCGGCCGGCGAAGACCGCGATCACGCTGCGCCATCTGATGACCCACACCGCCGGCTTCTGCTACGACATGTGGAACGGCGATATGGCCACCTATGTGCAGAAGGCCGGAACGCCCGGCATCATCACCTGCAAGAACGACGCTCTCAAATTGCCGCTCGCCTCCGATCCGGGCACGCGCTGGGAATACGGCATCAACATCGATTTCGTCGGCAAGGCGGTCGAGGCCGCCAGCGGCCAGAAGCTCGACGCGTACTTGCGCGACCATCTGTTCGCGCCGCTCGGCATGGACGATACCGGCTTCAAGCTCGGTCCGTTGCAGCGCGCACGTCTGGTCGGCATGCATGCCCGCGGCGAGGACGGCAGCCTAGCGCCGATCCCGTTCGAGCTCGAGCAGGAGCCGGAATTCCACATGGGCGGCGGCGGGCTCTACGGCACGGCCGGCGACTACATCCGCTTCACCCGGATGATCCTCAACAATGGCCGCGGCAACGGCAACCAGGTGCTCAAGCCCGAGACGGTCGCGGCGATGCGCGACAACCATATCGGCGAGCTCGAGATGACGAAGATGGCCGCGGCGGTGCCCGGCGTGACCAACGACGTCGATCTCTATCCCGACATCGTCAAGAAATGGGGCTTGAGCTTCATGATCACGACGGCGCAGACCCCGGAGGGCCGCAGTGCCGGCAGCCTCGCCTGGGCCGGCCTCGCCAACACCTACTACTGGATCGATCCTTCGCGCGACGTCACCGGCGTGATCCTGATGCAGCTCCTGCCGTTCGCCGACCGGCTGTGCCTGGAGACCTTTGCAGGCTTCGAGCGCGGGGTCTATGCCGGGCTCGATGCCGCGGGCGGACAGAAGGCGGCGTGATCAGATTGCCAACTGACCGGAGTGAGCTCGGAATGAGTTAGTTGGCATCATGCCCGGGCTTGGCCCGGGCATCCACGTCTTCGGTCCCGCAGCTCGATAAAACGTGGATGGCCGGGTCAAGCCCGGCCATGACGGTGGAGAGAGTTGTGTCTCCGGTGAAAAAGAACGCGTGACCTCAGCTTCGACCTACACCTTCAGTCCGTTCTGAGCCGCCAATTCCTTCAGCGACACCTGCGGCCTTGCACCAATGTGCTGGATCACTTCGGCGGCGGCGAGGCCGCCGAGGCGGCCGGCCATCTCATAGCCGGTCTTGCGCACCAGCCCGAACAGGAAGCCGGCGGCGAACAGATCGCCCGCGCCGGTAGTATCGACCAGGCTCTCGATCGGATGCGCCGGCACCGAGATCACGCCGTCATTCGACACCACGACGCAGCCTTGTTCGCTGCGGGTGACGATGCCGAGCGTGGCGTCCTCACGCAGCTGTTTCAGCGCGCCGTCGAAATCCGAGGTCTGGTACAGCGAATGCAGCTCGGCCTCGTTGGCGAAGACGAGATCGACGGTGCCGCCGCGCATCAGGTCGAGAAACTCCTCGCGATAGCGATCGACGCAGAACGAATCCGACAAGGTCAGCGCGACCTCGCGTCCGGCGTCATGCGCGATCGCCGCCGCCTTCACGAACGCATCCTTGGCGTCCTTCGGGTCCCACAGATAACCTTCGAGATAGATGATGCGCGCCGCCGCAATCTGCGCGGGATCGATGTCCGCGGCGGTGAGATTTTGCGCGGCGCCGAGATAGGTGTTCATGGTGCGCTCGCCGTCCGGCGTCACCAGGATGTAGCAGCAGCCGGTCGCCGGGCCGTCGGCAGCGGGCACGGTATCGAAGGTGACGCCGGCGGCGCGGATATCATGCCGGTACATCCGGCCGATCTGGTCGTCCTTGACCTTGCCCACGTAAGCGGCACGCGCGCCCAGGCTGGCGAGGCCAGCGATGGTGTTGGCCCCCGAACCGCCGGACATCTCGGTGGCCGGACCCATATCGGCATAGATCGCGGCCGCGCGGGCCTCGTCGATCAGCGCCATGCTGCCCTTGGTCATGCCGTGCCGGGTGAGAAAGGCTTCATCGGCATGCACCAGCACGTCGAAGATCGCGTTGCCGATCCCGAGAACATCGTATTTCGCGTCAGTCATCCACTGGCCCCGTTTACGGCGTTTTGCAAACGCTGCGGCCTATCACAAGCGGCGCTGCTATAGAAGCCTGATGATCCGCTCATTCGTGACTGTGTTGTCAGGAACACTGGCCTCGCGCCTGCTCGGCTTCGTCCGGGATGCGCTGATGGCCGCGCTGCTCGGCGCCGGTCCGGTCGCGGACGCATTTCTCGCGGCGTTTCAGCTCGTCAACGTCGTCAGGCGATTGCTGACGGAGGGCGCGCTCAATGCAGCCCTGGTGCCGGCCTGGCTGCGAATATACCAGCAGTCTGGTAGGACACATGCGGCAGCTTTTGCCGGCCGCGTGCTCGGCACCGTCAGCGCCGGCCTGCTCGCCGCCACCTTAGTGCTGGCGCTGCTGATGCCGTTCGTGATGACCTTGCTCGCGCCGGGCTTCGCCGGTGAAGAGACGCTCACCCTGGCCGTCAACGATGCCAGGCTGATGCTGCCCTATCTCGCCTTTGCCGGCCCCTCGACGGTGCTGCTCGCACTGTCCAGCGCGCAACGACGCTTTGCGCTCGCGGCCTTCGCCCCGCTGCTGTTCAACGTGGCATTGATCAGCGTGACCATCGTGCTGCTGATGCAACATCCGGACCCTGGAAGCGCCGCGCTGCTGCTCGCCGCCACGATCGGTGTCGCCGGGCTGCTGCAGCTCGCGATGCTCGCGCGGCGAGGCCGCGACGGCCCCCTCGCCTCGCCGGTGCGCGTCACCTTCCATGGCGAAATGCGCGGCTTCTTCGCCAAGGCGCTGCCCGGCATGGTCGCCAGCGCCGGCCCGCAATTGCTCGCGGTCGGCGGCGCGGTCATCGCCTCCACCTCGCCTTCCGCGGTGTCGTGGCTGTATTTCGCCAACCGCCTGATCGAGCTGCCGCTCGGGCTCGTCGGCGTTGCCATGGGCACGGTGCTGGTGCCGGAGCTGACGCGCGCGCTGCACGAGGGCAACGAGGAGGCTCTGGCGGAGGTGCAATCGCGCGGCCTCGAGCTGACGATCGGGCTCGCGCTGCCTGCGACGCTCGGACTCATGATCCTGAACGAGCCGATCATTCGTTTGTTGTTCGAACATGGCGCATTCAGTTCGGACGATGCCGCCGCGACGGCGCAGGTGCTGACCTGGCTCGCGGCCGCGTTGCCGGCGCAGGTGCTGACCAAGGCGCTGCAGCCCGCCTTCTTCGCGCGCGAGGACACGCGGACGCCGCTGCGCGCGACGTTGATCGGATGCGGTGTCGCGATCGCGCTGGCGTTCCTGCTCGCACAATTGTTTGCGGCAAGTGGCATCGCGGCAGGGCTCGCGCTCGGTGCCTGGGCCAATGCGGCGGTCCTGATCCGGCGTGGCGCCACGCGCTTCGGTTTCGCGCTTCCCCCTGCCTCGCGGCGCCGGCTGCCGCGCATCACGTTGGCTGCGATGGTCATGGGCGCGGTCCTCTGGACCGTCGCCGGACGCTTCGCCGGCACGTGGAGCAGCAGCCATCTCGGCGCGGCCGCCCTGCTCGCCGCCCTGATCAGCGGCGCCATCATCCTCTACGGCGTGCTTCTGTTGTCCCTGGGCGCCGTAAGCTGGCGCGAAACCGTCCGGGCGATCCGGCAAAAGCCCGCCGGCGACTTGCACCTTTGAGGCGCACGTGCCAAACGACCCCAAATCCATTCATCCGGAACAGTGACCATGGCCTTCGTGGAACGGGTTTTCTCGGGCGTCCAGCCGACCGGCAACCTGCATCTCGGCAACTATCTCGGCGCGATCGTCAACTTCGTGAAGATGCAGCAGACCCACAACTGCATCTATTGCGTCGTCGACATGCACGCGATCACCATGCCGATCGATGTCTGGGGCGGCCCCGCCGAACTCGCGCGCAACACCCGCGAGGTCACCGCCGCCTTCATCGCCGCCGGCATCGATCCGAAGAAGCACATCGTGTTCAACCAGAGCCAGGTCTCAGGGCACGCCGAGCTCGCCTGGATCTTCAACTGCGTTGCGCGCATCGGCTGGCTGAACCGCATGACGCAGTTCAAGGAGAAGGCCGGCAAGGACCGTGAGAACGCATCGGTCGGTCTGTACGACTATCCGGTGCTGATGGCCGCCGACATCCTGCTGTACCGCGCCACCCATGTTCCGGTCGGCGAGGACCAGAAGCAGCATCTCGAGCTCTCGCGCGACATCGCGCAGAAGTTCAACAATGACTACGGCGACTCGATCCGCAGCCACGGCTTCGGCGACGGCCTGTTCTTCCCGCTTCCGGAACCCTTCATCACCGGTCCCGCGACGCGCGTGATGTCGCTGCGCGATGGTACCAAGAAGATGTCGAAGTCCGATGCCTCGGACTATTCGCGCATCAACCTGACCGACGATGCCGATACGATCGCGCAGAAGGTCCGCAAGGCCAAGACCGATCCGGAGCCGCTGCCGACCGAGGAAAAGGGGCTGGACGCACGTCCCGAGGCCGACAACCTCGTCGGCATCTACGCCGCGCTGTCGGACCGCAGCAAGGCCGATGTGCTCAGGGATTTCGGCGGCGGCCAGTTCTCCAGCTTCAAGAACGCGCTGGTCGAGCTGTGCGTCACCAAGCTCGGGCCGATCGCCGCGGAGATGAAGCGCCTGACCGCCGATCCCGGCTACGTCGAGTCCGTGCTGGTCGACGGCGCCGACCGCGCCCAGGCCATCGCCGCGGAGACCATGAAGACGGCCAAGGACATCGTCGGCTTCATCCGCAAGCCCTGAGCAGCACGGCGCGCGCTCCGGAGTCGGCCTTGCGGCCGTAGCCAGGATGAGCGAAGCGACATCCTCGCTACTAGAAGCCGCACCACCGCTGTCGTTGCGGGCGCGATGGAACCCGCAGCCCTCTCCCCAACGGAGATGGGCTGTGGCAGCATCGCGGCCGGATCGACTCGCAGCAGCAGGCGGGAACGCGATGGCGGCGCAGCGGCAGAGCTACCAGACCGGCCATGCGCCGAAATGCCTGGTCGTGGTCGACGACAGCGAGGAGTGGGACCGCGCGGTCCGCTATGCCGGCCGCTGGGCGGTCCGTTCCGGCGGCCGTATCGTCATGCTGCACGTCATCGAAACGGAGGACCAGAACCAGCAATGGCTGGGGGTCGCCGATCTGATGCGGGCCGAGGCGCAGGAGCAGGCGCATGCCGAGCTCGACCAGGCCGCGGCGCTGCTGTCGGCGATCGGCGTGACCGCGCCGGAACGGGTGATCCGCGAGGGTGAGCCGACGGCGCAGATCCTGGAGACGATCGAGCACGACAGCGACATCGCGCTGCTGGTGCTCGCCGCCCATTCCGGCCCCGAGGGCCCCGGCCCGCTGGTCACCCATGTCACGAAGACGAGCGGAGCCTTCCCGATCCCGCTGGTGATCGTGCCGGGCGACCTCGGTGACGCCGATCTCGACGCTCTTTCATAGGCTTAGATCGGAAACGCCGGCCATGCCCCCTTGATCGTGCGCGCGTTCGCGCCATCTGCTATGAGGACACCACAGGCCGGCCTTGAACCGGCGCTGCCGGAGAAAACCATGTTCATCCAGACCGAAGCCACCCCCAATCCCGCCACCTTGAAGTTCATCCCGGGCCGCGTCGTGTTGCCCGCGGGCACGATGGAGTTCGGCAGCCGCGACGCCGCCGCGCGCTCCCCGCTGGCCGAGCGCCTGTTCGCCGTCGACGGCGTCAGCGGCGTGTTCTACGGCGCCGATTTCATCACCGTCACCAAGAGCGACGGTGAGTGGCAGCACCTCAAGCCGGCGATCCTCGGCGCGATCATGGAGCACTACATGTCGGGCGCGCCGCTGCTCGCCGACGGCAGCGCCGCCAATGACGAATCCGCCGACGAGGACGACGAGTTCTACGACGAGGCCGACACCGAGACGGTCGGCATGATCAAGGACCTGATCGAGAGCCGCGTCCGCCCGGCCGTAGCCAATGACGGCGGCGACATCACCTTCCGCGGCTTCAAGGACGGCATCGTCTATCTCAACATGAAGGGCGCCTGCTCGGGCTGCCCGTCATCGACTGCGACCCTGCAGCACGGCATCCAGAACCTGCTGAAGCACTTCGTGCCCGAGGTGGTTGAAGTCCGGCCGATGTAGGAAGGCAATGGCGAATGGGGTTGGCGAACAGATCTGCGCGCCAATCAGCATTTGCCTCTGCTCACGCTGCGCCGCCGAGGGTGGCGGCCACGGCCGCCGCCCCCGCCGCATGATCGACGATATCTCGCTGGTCACCGCGCTCGGCGCGCCGACCGGCCTCGCCGGCGCCGCCCAGACTCGCGCCAATCGGCATTTTCGCCGGATCTGCTCATCGCCCCCCACTGGGCTCGAACTTGCCCGAGCGGAATTGAGCGTTCGAGGCTGGCCCGGATGAGGCGGTCATCCCGATGCCGTCGGTGCCGAACCCGAGCACCGGCTTGCGAGCGATTGATCGCCTCGACCCGGCGCCATTGCGCCGGGCATCGCCTTTGCCACCGGGATGGCGCGGCGGCCTGAACGTCGAACCGGACGATCAATCCAACAGCCCGGAAAGATTTGCTTGAATGAGCGCCAATTCAGTAGTTTGCGGTCGTGCGCCGTGATGCGTTTTTCCCGATCAGGATGTAAGAAAGCGGCAACCGACTTTATCAAAGCCCCAAAAAGGTATTCGGCGCTCCTTTCAATCTGAATCTGACCGGATGTTGATCCTCGCCATCGATACTGCCCTCGACCATTGCGCGGCTGCCGTTCTGGACACTGATTCGGCCGCGATGCGCGCCGAGGAAACGCTGCCGATGAAGCGCGGCCACGCCGAGGCGCTGATGCCGCTGATCGCGCGCGTGATGCGCCAGTCGGGCGTCGGCTTCCACGAGCTCGACCGCATCGCGGTGACGACGGGTCCTGGTAGTTTCACCGGGCTGCGCGTCGGCCTCTCCGCCGCGCGCGGCATTGCATTGGCGGCGCACAAGCCGGTCGTCGGCGTGACCACGCTGTCCGCCTACGCGGCGCCGATCGTCAGCGAGGACCGCGCCAACCCGGTGATCTCGGCGATCGATGCCCGGCACGACCATGTCTACTACCAAGTCGTGAGCGGCAGCGGCGAGGAACTGGTCGCGCCCCAGGTCGCTGCGACAGACGACGTCCTGGCGGCCGCGCGGCTCGGCGCCCCGCACCTCGTCGGCAACGCCGCGGCGCTGCTGGCCGAGCGGTGGCCCAAGGAAGCAGCCGCGCCAGTTGCGGTCGACTCGCAAGACGGACCCGACATCGGCTGGGTCGCCTGGCTTGGCGCGGCCGCCGACCCGGCGCACGCGCTGGCGCGACCGTTCTATCTGCGCGCACCCGACGTCAAGCCGCCCGCCGGTGCGGCGCGTCAACCGGCGCAGACGGCCGTCTCGTCATGAACATGTTCTTCCGCTGGCTCGGCAGCCCCAAACCGTTGATCGAAGCGGCCGCGCCGCGCGACGCCGCCCGGCTCGCCCAGATCCACGCCGCCTCGTTTCACCGCGGCTGGGGCGAAGGCGAGTTCGAGGCGATGCTGGCCGAGCGCAACACCATGATCCATCGGCTGCGGCTCGGGCGGAAGCTCATCGGCTTCATCGTCTCGCGAATCGGCGCGGACGAAGCGGAAATATTGTCAGTTGCACTTGACCCAAATCAGCGCGGCCGCGGATTTTCTCGTGATCTGTTGCTGCAGCATCTCGGGCACCTCGCGGGGCGCGGGGTCCGGACGGTCTTTCTCGAAGTGGAGGAAAACAACCAGCCGGCCCGCCGACTCTATGAACGCGCCGGATTTGCGACCGTGGGCCGTCGGGAACGCTATTACCTTCAGCCCGGCGGGGAACAGTTGAATGCGCTTCTGATGCGCCGGGACTTGTCGTAACCTGCGCTTGGTGGCAGAAAGCGCATCCTTGAGGCGAGACACGATGACCTCCTTGAAAACCACGCCAGCGCTCAATTCCACCGGAATCGAGGCCCGCTGTGCCGCCACCGGCATGCGCATGACCGAGCAGCGCCGGGTCATTGCCCGCGTGCTCGCGGAAGCCTGCGACCATCCCGACGTCGAGGAGTTGTACCGGCGCTGCGTCGCCGTCGACGACAAGATCTCGATCTCCACGGTCTATCGCACCGTGAAGCTGTTCGAGGATGCCGGCATCATCGAACGCCATGATTTCCGCGAGGGCCGCGCCCGCTACGAGCAGATGCGCGACAGCCATCATGATCATCTGATCAATCTGCGCGACGGCAAGGTGATCGAGTTCACCTCCGAGGAGATCGAGAAGCTGCAGGCCGAGATCGCCCGCAAGCTCGGCTACAAGCTGGTCGATCACCGGCTGGAGCTGTATTGCGTGCCGCTCGACGAAGAGACGAATGGCTGACGCGGCGCCGGCTTCGAACCTCGATCTCGTCATTTTCGATTGCGATGGCGTGCTGGTCGACAGCGAGGTGATCTCCTGTCAGACGCACGCCGACGTGCTCAGCCTGTGCGGCTATCCGATCACGACCGAGCAGGTGTTCGCGCGGTTCCTGGGCCGCTCCCTGAAACAGGCGAAGCTCGAGGTCGAGGCCGAGCTCGGCCGCCCCCTGCCCGACGACTTCAACCCGAAACTGCAGGATCGCCTGTTCCGCGCCTTCGAGCAGGACCTCGCGGCCATCGACGGGATCGCGGAGGCGCTCGACACCATCGACGTGCCGGTGTGCGTCGCCTCCTCCGGCTCGCACCAGCGCATGCGCGTCAGCCTTGGCGCCACCCGGCTCTACGATCGCCTCGCCCCGCACATCTTCTCATCCTCCCAGGTCGAGAACGGCAAGCCCGCACCCGATCTGTTTCTGTTCGCCGCAGCGCAGATGAAGGCGCGTCCCGCGGCCTGCGTGGTGGTCGAGGACAGCACGGCCGGTATCCGGGGCGGTGTCGCCGCCGGCATGACAGTGCTCGGGTTTCACGGCGGCAGCCACTGCCGGCCCGGGCACGCCGACGACCTGCGCGCGGCCGGCGCCACCGTGGTTTTCGACGACATGCGGCAGTTGCCGGCGATTCTGAGCCGGCTGGCCGAGAAAAAGCCCGCGATCGCTGGATTTTCGGCCCCCTAGCCTATATCTGAGCGCGGCGCCGAATTGGGCGCGCCTCCGACTGCATGCAAGGGTTCATGACGCCGCCGCGCAAGCTGCACATCAAGTCCTATGGCTGCCAGATGAACGTCTACGATGCCCAGCGCATGGTGGACACGCTGGGGCCTGAGGGCTTCGTCGAGACCGCCGAGGCCGGTGACGCCGATCTCGTGATCCTCAACACCTGCCACATCCGCGAGAAGGCCTCCGAGAAGGTCTATTCGGAGCTCGGGCGGCTGCGGGTCGCGAAGGAGGACGCCGCGCGGGCCGGCCGGACGATGCAGATCGCGGTGGCCGGCTGCGTGGCGCAAGCGGAAGGCGAGGAGATCATCGCCCGCGCCCCCACCGTCGACGTCGTGGTCGGCCCGCAGAGCTACCACCATCTGCCGCAGCTCCTGGCCCAGGCCCGCCGCGGCGAGCGGGCGATCGAGACCGAATTCCCGGCCCAGGACAAGTTCGGCTTCCTGGCGAAGCCCAGCCGCGAGGCGATCCGCGCCCGCGGCGTCTCGGCCTTCGTGACCGTGCAGGAAGGCTGCGACAAGTTCTGCACCTTCTGCGTGGTGCCGTATACGCGCGGCAGCGAGATGTCGCGTGCGGTGACACGCATCGTCGACGACGTGACGCAGCTCGTCGACAATGGCGTTCGCGAGATCACCCTGATCGGCCAGAACGTCAACGCCTATCACGGCGAAGGCCCTGACGGCCGGTCCTGGACGCTGGGGCGGCTGCTCCATGGGATCGCCGAGATTCCGGGCGTGGCGCGGATCCGCTACTCGACCAGCCATCCCAACGACGTCGACGACAGCCTGATCGCGGCGCATCGCGATCTCGAAGCGGTGATGCCGTTCGTGCATCTGCCGGTTCAGTCGGGATCTGACCGCATCCTGAACGCCATGAACCGCAAACACACGGCGACTGACTATCGCAAAGTCGTCGACCGTTTTCGCGCCGCCCGTCACGACATTGCATTCTCTTCGGATTTCATCGTCGGGTTCCCGGGCGAGACCGAGGAAGATTTTCGCGCCACCCTCGCCCTGATCGACCAAATCGGCTACGCTGCGGCGTATTCGTTCAAGTATTCGCCGCGCCCGGGAACTCCGGCAGCGGACATGCCGGAGATGGTGTCAGCGACCGAGATGGACGAGCGATTGGAGCGCCTCCAGAGCTTGATCGACAGCCAGCAAGCAGCCTTCAACAAGGCCGCGATCGGCCAGGTCGTCGACGTGTTGTTCGAGCGGCCAGCGCGCAAGCCCGGGCAACTGGTCGGACGGACCGCGTATCTGCAGCCGGCCCACGTCATGGCGTCCGACGACATCATCGGCCAGGTTCTGCCGGTGCGGATCGACAGTCTCGAACGCTACAGCCTGCTCGGCGAGCTCGTCACGGCCCCGCCGGCAGTGATCTCCCCCACGCCCCTCGTGTCCATCGGAGGCTGAGCACTTGCCCAAGAGCGCATCGGATCCGTCTTCCCTCGCTCCCAGCCGCAAGTACGACCGCGACATGTCCATGCCCCCCGAGACCCAGGTCGTCATCGATTTCGACGACAACCGTGCCGCCTCCGCCCTGGTCGGGCCTTACGGCCAGAATCTGGCCCTGGTCGAACGACGGCTCGGCGTCGTCGTCGATTCCCGCGGCAACCACATCACCATCGGCGGAACACGCGACGGCTGCGATGCCGCGCGGCGCGTGCTCGAATCGCTCTATGCGCAGGCCGTGAAGGGCCACGATCTGGCGCAGGGCGACGTCGAGGGCGCGATCCGCGCCGTGGTGGCGCAGGGCTCGCTGTTCGAGTTCGACGCCAAGAACGCCAAGAACGCGTTCGAGAGCATCAACCTGCGCAAGCGCCCGGTGCGCGCCCGCACCGCCGCGCAGGATTCCTACATCCGCGCGCTGAAGCGGCACGAGCTCGTGTTCGGCATCGGCCCGGCCGGCACCGGCAAGACCTGGCTTGCGGTCGCGCATGCGGCGCAGCTGTTCGAGCGGAAGGAAGTCGACCGCATCATCCTCTCACGCCCGGCGGTCGAAGCCGGCGAGCGGCTCGGCTTCCTGCCTGGCGACCTCCGTGAGAAGGTCGATCCCTATCTGCGCCCGATCTACGACGCGCTGTACGATCTGATGGACGCGCGCATCGTCGAGCGCGCGCTGCAGGCCGGCGAGATCGAGATCGCGCCGCTCGCCTTCATGCGCGGGCGCACCTTGACCAACGCCGCGATCATCCTCGACGAGGCGCAGAACACCACATCGATGCAGATGAAGATGTTCCTCACGCGTCTCGGCGAGAACAGCCGCATGATCATCACCGGCGATCCCTCGCAGGTCGATTTGCCGAACGGCCAGACCTCCGGACTCGCCGAAGCCGCGCGCCTGCTCGACGGTGTCGAGGGGATCGCGCAGGTCCGGTTCACCGGCGAGGATGTCATCCGCCACGAATTGGTGGCGCGCATCGTCGCCGCCTATGAGGGGCCGAAAGCCCGCTGACGCGAGAGCAAGCACGCCGATGGTCGCGTCGTTCCAGCGCCATCCGCACAGATATCGACCAGGATGCCACAAAGTCCCATTCCAACGACCGAGGTGATCGTCGCAGCCGATTGCTGGCAGGACCAGCCTGACGCCGAGGACGTCATACAACGCGCCATTCTCGCCGCGGCCGAGATGGTCGATGCCGATGTCGGCGACGCCGAGATCGCCGTCATGCTGACGGACGACCAGGGCATCCGCACCCTGAACAGCAATTGGCGCGGCATCGACAAGCCCACCAACGTGCTGTCGTTTCCGGCGCTGCAGCCGACCGGACCGCGCGGCGAGGATGATGCCCCGCGCATGCTCGGCGACATCGCCATCGCCTATGAGACGATGCGGCGCGAGGCCGACGACGAACAGAAGCCGTTCGAGCATCATCTCAGCCATCTCACCGTGCACGGCTTCCTGCATCTGATCGGCTACGATCACGAGACCGATGACGAGGCCGAGGAGATGGAGGCGCTGGAGACCGAGATCCTGGCCCATCTCGGCATCCCCGATCCCTATGCCGACCGGGAACGGATGAACTGACCATGGCCGATTCCGAGCCCATCCACGACAATCCGCGCCAGACGCGCAATCTGCCGGCCGTGGTGCCGCCGGCCGAGCTCGGCCGCTCGCCGGGCGAGAACTGGCTGTTTCGCGCGCTGCGCAACCTGTTCGGCTGGAAAGGCGGCGGCTCGGTTCGCGACGATCTGCAGGTCGTGCTCGATGCCTCGACGCCCGATGACATCGGCTTCTCCGCGGTCGAGCGCACGCTCCTGCGCAACATCCTCGATTTGCACGAGCGGCGCATCGCCGACGTGATGGTGCATCGTGCCGACATCGTCGCCGTCCGGCGCGACATCACGCTCGGCGAACTGATGAGCCTGTTCGAGAGCGCATCGCATTCGCGCCTCGTCGTCTACAACGACACGCTCGACGACCCCGAAGGCATGGTGCACATCCGCGACCTGCTCGCCTTCACCACAGCGCAGGCCCGGGTCTCCGACGAGGTGAAGGCGCGGCGCAAGAAGCCGCTGCCCGCCGGCCTCGATCTCAAGGCCGTCGATCTGTCGATGCCGCTGTTCGAGGCCAACATCATCCGCAAGCTGCTCTACGTGCCGCCGTCGATGCGCGCGATCGACCTGCTGGCGCAGATGCAGGCCTCGCGCATCCATCTGGCGCTGGTCGTCGACGAATATGGCGGCACCGACGGGCTGGTCTCCATCGAGGACATCGTCGAGCAGATCGTCGGCGAGATCGACGACGAGCACGACAGCGACGAGCCGCCGGCGATCGTGCGGCAGGCCGACAACGCCTTCATCGCGGACGCCCGCGCCAGCCTCGACGACGTACGCCGGGTGATCGGCGAGGAGTTCGTGACGGGAGAGGCGGGCGAAGGGGTGGAGACGCTCGGCGGCTATCTCGTCAACCATGTCGGCCGGCTGCCGGTGCGCGGCGAGCTGATCTCCGGCCCCGGCAATTTCGAGGTCGAGGTGCTCGATGCCGATCCGCGCCGGGTCAAGCGCCTGCGCATCGCGCCGCGCAAGGAACGCCCGACTCCCCGCCCGCAGCGCGAAAGCCGGCGTCGAGACGTTGCGCCGGAAGCGACCCCGGCCGACACGGACGTCCCGGCCGAGCCGCCGCCGACAGAGGCCGGCCCTGCGCCGGTCCACGACGATAGCAGCCCGCCACGGGGCGATGGAGCCAGCTCACAGTGATCCGCCCATCGACGATTCGCGGCCTCGCCATTGGCGTTGTCCTGGCCTGGGGCTGGAAGCGTGCGGCGATCGCGCTCGCCGCCGGCGCGCTCTCCTCGCTCGCGATGGCCCCGTTCAACGCCTGGCCGGTGCTTGCGATCACCTTCCCGGTTCTGGTCTGGCTGATCGATGGCGCCGCGGCGGGACGGCGGCGCGGCATCCCGGCTGCCGCCTTCACCGGCTTCTGCTTCGGCATGGGCTATTTCGTCCCCGGCCTTTACTGGATCGGCAACGCGTTCCTGGTCGATGCCGACACCTTCGCCTGGCTGATGCCGTTCGCCGTGCTGGGCCTGCCGGCCTATCTCGCGCTGTTTCCGGCCCTGGGCTTCGCCCTGGCCCGGTTGATCTGGACGCGTGATGCAACCCGCATCCTGGCGCTCGCCGTCTGCCTGACCGCGAGCGAATGGCTGCGCGGCCACGCGCTGACTGGCTTTCCCTGGAACACGTTCGGCTATGCCCTGTCGCAGCCGCTCGCGCTGGCGCAGACGGCCTCGCTGATCGGGATCTGGGGCATGACGTTCCTGGCGACCGCGATCTTTGCCAGCCCCGCGGTGCTGATCGACGGCAAGACATGGCGTGAGCGCTGGCGGGCGCCGGCCGCGGCCGCCGCCCTGCTCGTGATGATGGGCGTGTTCGGCGCCATCCGGCTCGGCCTGCATCCGACGGCCTTCGTCGCCGACCTCAAGCTGCGGATCATGCAGCCGAACCTGCAGCAGGACGTCAAATTCAACTATGGCGCCAAGGTCGATGTCATGCGCCGCTATCTGGCGCTGTCGGACCGCGCCTCCGGCCCGAACGCCACCGGCGTCCGGGACACCAACGTCCTGATCTGGCCGGAATCGGCGTTCCCGTTCTTCCTGACCCGCGAGGCGGACGCGATGGGCCAGATCGCCGACCTGCTGTCGCCGGGCACGGTGCTGATCACCGGTTCGGTCCGCGCCCCCGACGCGCCTCGCAACACCCCCATCACCCGGGCCTACAATTCGATCTACGTGATCGATCACGACGGCACCGTGCTGTCGGTCTACGACAAGCTCCATCTGGTCCCGTTCGGCGAGTTCCTGCCGTTCCAGAATCTGCTGGAGCGGATCGGGCTCGAGCAGCTCACGCGGGTGCAGGGCGGCTTCATCCCCGGCACGGCGCGACGCAACCTGGACGTGCCACACGCTCCGCGTGTTCTTCCCTTGATCTGCTACGAGGCGATCTTTCCGAGTGACAGCGTGCCGACCGAAGAACGACCGGGCTGGATCGTCAACTTGACGAACGATGGCTGGTTCGGCATTTCGACTGGGCCTCATCAGCATCTGCAGCAAGCGCAGTGGCGCGCGATCGAGCAAGGACTTCCATTAGTTCGATCTGCGAACACCGGCATCTCCGCAGTGATCGATCCCGTCGGCCGTATCGTTAAGCAATTGCCTCTCGGCGCAGAGGGCGTGCTGGATTCCGCGCTGCCTGTTGCGTTGCAGCCGACAGCTTATGCAAGGCTCGGCGACATTCCGGTTGCGATCCTGTTAGTGATCGCCCTGAGCACCGTCGTTCGCAGACGTGTTGCTCAAAAGCTTCCCTGACGACAGCAAGATCTCGATTCTTTCCGGGTCCGTAAGATTTTTTTTGACAAGCAAAACCCCAAGTGTTGACAGATAGCTGCTGCAATTCGCATTCTCGCGCGGCAGCATGAGCCGTCCAGTTCGTTGCTCGGCCGTCTTCGTTAGTACGACATGCGAACATAAATTGACGGTGTGAGCGCCTGAGGCATACTGCGACCGCCTCGTTCCGAGGCCCATTCTAAGGAGTTGAGAGATGTCGACGAAAGCGCCCAACCCTGTTGACAAGCATGTCGGCAGCCGGGTGCGGATGCGCCGTATCATGTTGGGCATGAGCCAGGAAAAACTTGGCGAGGCTCTCGGACTCACGTTCCAGCAGATACAGAAGTACGAAAAAGGCACCAATCGAGTCGGCGCCAGCCGGATTCAGCAGATCTCGGAGGTTCTGCAGGTCCCGGTCTCCTTCCTGTTCGAAGGGGTCCCGAGTGGCGGGACCAACGGTGAAGCTTTCGGCGAAGGCGCTTCGCCCGCCTATGTGTCTGATTTCCTGGCAACCTCCGAAGGACTGGCGTTGACCCGCGCATTCACGCGGATCCACGATTCGAAGCTTCGTCGCAGCATCGTCGACCTGGTCGAGCAGATCGCTGATCGTGAAGCTCCGGAAGAAGGCTAGCTGATGCGCCGGCGCTGACATTCCTATCGTGATCACTCTCATAGGAATGTCAGCGCCCTCGGGGGGCCATCAGCGGGGCACGTTTGCGGACGACGCGCTGGGCACGCTGCGTTCCGCCAGACGAATGAGCCGATAGACAGGTTGGATCACGACCAATAGAGCGCGATGGCTCCCCTTCGGGAAAGGCTATCGCGCTCTAAATCTTTTTATGCACATGTGGCCTGGAACTCCGGCGTCCCAGCCGCCAACCCGCCCAGCGACGCGCCAAGCGCGTCCACCGCCTGCTACCACTTCGTAACCATCGAGAACGATTTACAAAGCTCATGACCGCCAGCAGCAGCCCGTTCGATAGTCGCACAATTCTCGAAGGCATCCGCCAATGGGTCGAGATCGAGACCCCGACCGAGGCGCCTGATCAGGTCAACAAGCTGGCTTCCCTTGTCGCGGATGGCTATCGCGGGCTCGATGCCACGATCGAACGGATCGCCGGACGCGACGGCTGCGGCGACCACCTCGTCGCACGGTCGTCGTGGGGACAGGACGAGCCGGGCATCCTGGTCCTGAGCCATCTCGACACGGTACATCCGATCGGGTTCATCGCGCGGCTGCCGTTCGCAGTCGACGGCGACGTTGCGTACGGTCCCGGGATCTACGACATGAAGGGCGGCGCCTATCTCGCCTTTCACGCCTTTCGTCAGCTCTGCGCAGAGGGTCAAAAATCGCCCCTCGGCATTACTCATTTGTTCGTCTCGGATGAAGAGATCGGCAGCCCGACCTCGCGCGCGCTGATCGAGGAGGAAGGCCGCAAGGCCAAATACGTCCTCGTCACCGAGCCGGCGCGCGACGGCGGCAAGATCGTGACCGGACGCAAGGGCGTGGCGCGGTTCGACGTGGCAATCCGCGGCGTGCCCGCGCACGCCGGCGCGCGTCCACAGGATGGACGCAGTGCGATCCGCGAACTCGCCAACGTCATCCATGCGCTCGAAGCGCTCAACGACCCCGCCCGCGGCATCACCGTGAATGTCGGCGTCGTGCGTGGGGGCACCCGTCCCAACGTGATCGCTGAGGAAGCTTATGCCGAGGTCGATGCACGGCTGCCGACGCCTGCCGATGCCGAGGAAATCCTGCCCAAGATCCTGGGGCTGACCTCGCGCAGCGATGGCGTCACGGTCGAAGTGAGCGGCGAGGTGAACCGGCCGCCTTACGTCAAGGGCAACGCCGGCGCCGCCCTGTTCGAGCATGCGAAATCCCTGGCCGACGAGATCGGCTTCGAGCTGGTCGACACCTATACCGGGGGCGGTTCGGACGGCAATTTCACCGCACCGTTCACGGCGACGCTCGATGGGCTCGGCGTCGATGGCAAGGGCGCGCATACGCATTACGAGCAGATGTACATCTCCTCGATCGAGCCGCGGACAAGGCTGCTCTACCGTCTCTATCAAACCCTGCGATGAGCCCCGCGATCAACATGCCCGTCGACGACGATCACACCGGCACCGAGGCCCTGCACGGCCAGGGCTCGTTCTTCGGCCGGCGCAAGGGCCACAAGCTGCGGGCGCATCAGGCCGGCCTGGTCGACAACCTGCTGCCGCACCTCGCGCTCGATCTCGCCGCGCCCGCGGAAGCCGTGCTGCCCACGCTGTACGATCCGCCGGTCGACGCGCTGCGGCTGGAGATCGGGTTTGGCGGCGGCGAGCATCTTGCCGCCGAAGCGAAGGCGTGTCCGACCACCGGCTTCATCGGCTGCGAGCCCTATGTCAACGGCATGGCCAAGATCCTGTCGGCCATCGAGGCCGACAACATCGGCAATATCAGGCTGGTGGCGGGCGACGCCGCCGAGCTGTTGGCCTGGCTGCCGCCGCAGTCGCTGCAGCGGATCGACCTGATCCATCCCGATCCCTGGCCGAAGCGGCGGCACTGGAAGCGGCGTTTCGTGCAGGATGCGACGATCGCAGCGATGGCGCGCGTCCTGAAGCCCGGCGGCGAGTTCCGCTTCGTCAGCGACATCGCCGACTATTGCGCCTGGACGCTGTGGCATCTGCTGCGTTCGCCGGAGTTCGCCTGGACGGCCGAGCGCGCCGACGACTGGCGTCTGCCCTGGCCGGGCTACACCATGACGCGCTACGGGCGGAAGGCCACGCGCGAAGGCCGCGTCGCCAACTATCTGATCTTCAGCCGGCGCTGACCGCTGCGCCGGCGAGGGTCACTCAGTGTCGTGTCTTCCAGAACGCGACGACGCGTTCGGCGGTCGATGGCAGCAGGCGCGCGTAGTTGACCCTGATCGCATCGATATCGCGCTGCGCCGGCACGCGTTTCGGTCCGAGGCGCAGCAGGATCAGTGCGTGCACGGTGCGCCAATCGAGCCCGATCATGCGCCCCAGGATCAGCAGCGGATCGTGACGATCGCCCGATACCAGCCGGTCGAGCGTCGCGATCTTCAATCCCGTCATTGCGGCGAGCGCCGCGATGACCTCCTCGTATTTGTGCTCGGATGCGAAGCCGAACAACGCCGACTGGTCCAAGGCACCGGCTTCATACAGCGACAGGATGGTCCGCTGCGCCGGCACGAAATCGCGCGTGCTATGCGCTGTACGCGCCGCATCGGCGAGTTCGGCGAGAGCCTGCCTGATCCTCGCCTGCTTGTCCGGCGGCACGACATCGAACAGCCGCCGCCTGATGACATCGAGCGAGCCGGCCAGCAGTTGTTTCAGATGATCGTCGGAAACATCTGCGCGCCGGCCGACCGTGAGCGTCAGCACGCCGTCTGAACTCGCGCGGTGGATCAGCGCGGCATAGCCGCGCGGGGAAAACGCTGCGCCGTCATTGGCAGCGGTCCGCCGCACCACGTCGCGATCACCTCGGCGCACCAGCACATCGGTCGTATCGGCCGATAGGCGCGTCCGCTCTGCCATCGCGAGCAAATGACCCTGGCTCTTGTCGCGCGCAATAGCGATGAGCACGGGATCGTCGAGCACGAGCGAACGGCGCAACAGCGGACCCGCCACCGCAACCTCGTCGTCGCGCGCCAGCCGGCTGACGACGGCACGGGGCGTCTTGAGGAGCCGCGACAACCGCTCCGCCAGATCGATCCGCGTCGGCAGATCCGCGAACGGGACCAGATCGATCAGGAGACCGTCGAACAGATTGATATGCTCGGGACGCAGCTTCGTCGCATCCTCGAAGAACAGGTCGGCGATGCGGCGCGTGGCCTCGAGGCCGCGTTCAGCATTGCCCTGCCTGACGATCCCGCCAAGGCCGGGGATCAGCGCGGTTGCCGGGGTCATGACGTCTACTCGATACGCAACACGACACGTTTCCGTGCGCTCCACTCCGTGCGGCACGACGACGGGGGCGAAAAGCACGAACTCAGCTCATTTTTAAGCGATCTTGGTGAATGAAGGGTTAGACCCTGCGGCATTCGACCGTTCCCGGTCAGGGAAAACGATCCGATCCGCAGTCCGGGCGCGGAGCAAATTCCCAGTTCCAGGCGCCGTTTGAGGCGACACGACCCTTGCCGTCAGGCGGCAAAGCGGCTATATGAGCGCCATCAAACATCATCTCATATACGATCGCGTAGTGAGGGTGGGCCCTTCCGGACCCGCTCTTTTTTGTTACCTGGATCGCTCCGCCACGGGCGGGATCGGTCCGGTGAGCGCGATCGAACAGGCCCGACGGCCCAACCAAGCAAGACACGTGATCGACGCCTCGATGACGGAACCTACGTTCGCAACCGCTGACACCGACCTCCTGACCGAGCCCCGCCTCGTCGTCGAGCCGGGCGTCGCGGCGCGCGTGGCGGCGGTGGCCGACCCCGTGCTGCAGGGAATGGGGTACCGCCTGGTGCGGATCCGCATTTCGGGCGAAGGTGGTTGCACGGTCCAGGTGATGGCCGAGCGTCCCGACGGCACGATGCAGATCGAGGATTGCGAGGCGGTGTCGCGGGCGCTGTCGCCGGTGCTGGACATCGCCGATCCGATCGACCGTGCCTATCGGCTCGAGATCTCCTCGCCGGGCATCGACCGGCCGCTGGTCCGCCGCTCCGATTTCGAACGTCACATCGGTCATCTCGTCAAGATCGAGATGGCGGTGGCACATCAGAACCGCAAACGCTTCCGGGGCATCATCGCCGGCGTCGAAGGCGACGGCGTACGCATCACCCGCGATGACGTGGCCAAGGACCAGGAGCCGGATGTCGTGCTGCCGATGGCCGACATCGGCGACGCCAAGATGGTGCTGACCGACGAGCTGATCGCCGAATCCATGCGCCGCGGCAAGGCGGCCGAGCGCGAGAAGAAGCGCGAGCTTGGAATCGTCCCACCGCTGGCGCCGCACGCCAAGCCGGCGGCCCAGGCGAAACCCAAGCCGAAGCCGAAAGCAAAAGACGACAAGCCGGCCAAGAAGCCGCTGCCGACCAATACCAAGAAACATCGCCTCGCCGCCGATCGCGCGCGCAGAGGCGAGATCGATCCTGATTAGAGGAGACTTGAGCCATGGCCGTCAGCGCCAACCGGTTGGAACTGCTGCAGATCGCCGACGCCGTCGCGCGCGAGAAGTCGATCGACCGCGGCATCGTGATCG
>BFBZ01000536.1_pt1 | contig 34820 bp, 37 predicted proteins | sample 1888401 | NCBI WGS metagenome assembly BFBZ01 (sample SAMD00112614, study PRJDB3348) | symbiont metagenome | host: Chara braunii | reverse complement strand
GGCCGTTATTGCCTTCGGCAAGAAGCTTCGCCTGCATCTGCGCGACCACATCGCCGTTTTCGGCATGGACGAGCGGCAGGGCGCCGAGTTCGGCGCAGCGCTGGAAGGAGGAGAACATCTCGTCGTCATCCACCATCAGCGCGCCCTTATAGGCCATGAAGTGCTTGAAGGTATTGATGCCCTTGTCGCGGACGATGGCTTCCATCTCGTTGAAGACCTGCTCGCCCCACCAGGTGATCGCCATGTGGAAGGAATAGTCGCAGGTGGCGCGGGTGGACTTGTTGTCCCACATGGTCAGCGCTTCGAGCAGCGACTGGCCGGGCGAGGGGAGCGCGAAGTCGACGACCATCGTCGTGCCGCCGGCAAGGGCTGCACGGGTGCCGCTTTCGAAATCGTCGGAGGAATAGGTGCCCATGAACGGCATTTCGAGATGCGTGTGCGGATCGATGCCGCCGGGCATCACATAACAGCCGGCGGCATCAAGGACTTCGCTGCCCGAGAGGTTCTGCCCGATTTCGACGATCTTCCCGCCTTCGATCTTGACGTCCGCCTTATAGGTCAGGTCGGCCGTGACGATGGTTCCACCCTTGATGACTGTGCTCATGGTGTCTGCTCCAGATGTGTGAAGTTCCGATGTTGGCAATCCTGACCGTTAGGCCACGATCTCCGCCGTCTCGACGACTGCGTGGAACAGCACATCCGCGCCTGCGGCTGCCCATTCCTTGGAAATTTCTTCGGCCTCGTTGTGCGAGAGACCGCCGACGCAGGGGCACATGACCATGGTGGCGGGCGCCACCTTGGCGGCCCAGCAGGCATCGTGGCCGGCGCCGGAGATGATGTTCATGTGGCTGTAGCCAAGCCTTTCGGCCGCGTTGCGCACCGAGGTGACGAGCTTCGGGTCGAAGGTCACCGGTTCGAAATGGCCGATGGCCTCGACTGAGCAGCCGACGCCGAGGGCGTCGCTGATCTTCGCCGCTTCGGCTTCGATCTTGGCGCGCATGCGGTCGAGCTTTTCCTTGTCGGGCGTGCGGATGTCGACGGTGAAAACCACCTTGCCGGGGAGCACGTTGCGCGAGTTTGGCGAGAAGAAGACCTGGCCGACGCCGCCGACGGCGCCCGGCTGGTTTTCCATCGCCACGCTCTGCACCATCTCGACGATCCGCGACATGGCGAGGCCGGCATTGACGCGCATGTTCATCGGCGTTGAGCCGGTATGCGCTTCCTTGCCGGTCAGGGTGAATTCCAGCCACCACAGGCCCTGACAGTGCGTGACGACGCCGATGGTCTTTTCGGCGGCTTCGAGAATCGGGCCCTGCTCGATGTGATATTCGAAATAGGCGTGCATCTTGCGGGCGCCGACCTCTTCGTCGCCGAGCCAGCCGATGCGCTTCAGCTCGTCGCCGTAGGTCTTGCCTTCCGGGTCCTTGCGGCCATAGGCGTAGTCCAGGCTATGCACGCCGGCAAAGACGCCGGAGGCCAGCATGGCGGGGGCAAAGCGTGCGCCTTCCTCGTTGGCCCAGTTGGTGACGACGATCGGATGCTTGGTCTTGATGCTGAGGTCGTTCATCGTGCGGACGACTTCGAGTGCTGCGAGTACTCCGAGCACGCCGTCATATTTGCCGCCGGTCGGCTGGGTATCGAGATGCGAGCCGACGTAAATGGGCAGGGCGTCCGGGTCGGTGCCGGCACGGCTCGCGAACATGGTGCCCATCTTGTCGACGCCGACTTTCATACCGGCATTTTCGCACCATGTTCTGAAAAGGCTGCGTCCCTCGGCATCGGCATCGGTCAGCGTTTGACGATTATTGCCGCCGGCAATGCCGGGGCCGATCTTCGCCATGTCCATCAGCATATCCCAAAGGCGATCGCCGTTGATACGCATGTTTTCGCCTGGCGCTGCCACCATGATGCAATCCTCACCTGTTTGTCCTGGGGCATGCAAAGCGCATGCCCAATTGTTCCCGTTGGCCTGTCCGAAGCGTCTACTTGTTTTTATCGCCTCGGGAAATCGCCAGTTGCCTTTAGGAGACAACTGACAGATAATTTGACCGATTGGTAAACATTACAACTTCCGTGGCGCGGCTCAAGACGAAAAGCACGAAAAATTCCGATAAAATTTCAGGCGATTGCCTAAATTAAAAGCACTGACCGGGTGAACGAGAGCTCGGCCGAAAGGCTTGGATTTCAAGGAGAAACAGAGCAGACATGGCCATTCCCAGAGCCGCCCGCACCCAACGCCGTACCCGAATTCAGGAAGAAAAAGAGGAAGTCATACTCGAGGCTGCGCTCGACGTGTTTTCCGTGAACGGCTTTCGCGGCTCGACCATCGATCAGATTGCCGAAGTGGCTGGGATGTCGAAGCCCAATCTTCTCTATTATTTCCGCACCAAGGAGGCGATGCATCGCGCGCTGATCGACCGGGTTCTGTTTACCTGGCTGGAGCCGTTGCGCGCCTTCGATGCCAATGGCGATCCTGAAAGTGAGATCCGTTCCTATATCCGCCGCAAGCTGGAAATGGCCCGCGATTTCCCGCGTGAAAGCAGGCTCTTTGCCAATGAGATGCTGCAGGGTGCGCCGCATGTCGAGGATGAGCTGCGCGGCCCGCTGAAAAGCCTCGTCGATGAGAAGGCGGAGGTCATCCGTGCCTGGGCCAAGACCGGGAAGATCGCAAAATGCGACCCCTATCACCTGATCTTCTCGATCTGGTCGACGACGCAGCATTACGCGGATTTCGATGTACAGGTACGTGCCGTACTCGGGGACGAGCATTCGGGCGAGGGGCGCTTCGAGGATGCTGCCCGCTATCTGGAGCAGCTCTTCGTCGACGGGCTTGGTATTCGGCAGTCTTAAGCGGCGGCGCAAGCTTTAAAGGATCGCGCCGCCTGTGACGATGGCGGAAATCAGCTCCGCTCTCTAAAAATAGTAATCCCGTTCGATGCCGTCATAGCGGCCCGACTTCAGGCAGCAGCTCTTGAAACCGCCTCCGTGAACCGCAGGGGCAGGGATCGTTGCGGCCGAGTTTTTCGACCAACTCGATATCGCCCCGGATGAATTGCGAGCCGGTTTTTACCCGGGTTTCCGATGGGAAAGACTTGCGTCGCTTGGACGTGACCTCAAAAGCTCACGTCGTGGAGGGTTTTGGACTTGCGTGACATGGTCGCCTCCTCTGAGTTGCCATTGCTGCATCTATGGGCAGTGCAACTCTCATAGCGCGAACTTCAAGCTTTTCCGAGTAGCTAAACGCTCACTGTGAAAAAGCTGATAGCGAACGTAAAAATGGGCGGCCGCAGCAAGCTGCAACCGCCCGTCCATGTTTACGCAGATGTTGGTCGGCGTTATTCCGCCGCCTGCTGGGCCATCGGGTTATTCGGATGGGTCGTCCAGTTGGCGTAGTTCGGGTCGACAATCTTGCCGGTGCGCTTGTCGAGGCTGCCGGCCGGCAGTTCTTCCATGGTGATGCAGTTTTCGACCGGACAGACGCTGACGCAGAGGTTGCAGCCGACGCATTCCTCGTCCATCACCTCGAAGTGCCTGGCGCCATCGACCATGTTGGTGATTGCCTGGTGCGAGGTATCCTCGCAGGCAATGTAGCAACGGCCGCACTTGATGCAGGCATCCTGGTCGATCTTGGCCTTGGCGATGTAGTTGAGGTTGAGGTACTGCCAGTCGGAGACATTCGGCACAGCGCGGGCGATGATATCATCGAGGCTGCGGTGGCCCTTCTCATCCATCCAGTCGGAGAGGCCCGTGATCATCTCTTCGACGATCTTGAAGCCGTAGGTCATCGCTGCCGTGCAGACCTGCACATTGCCGGCGCCAAGCGCCAGGAATTCGGCCGCATCGCGCCAGGTGGTGATGCCGCCAATGCCTGAGATCGGCAGGCCGTAGGTTTCAGGATCGCGGGCGATCTCGGCCACCATGTTGAGCGCGATCGGCTTCACCGCCGGACCGCAATAGCCGCCATGGCTGCCCTTGCCGCCGACGGTCGGGTTCGGGGCGAAGTTGTCGAGATCGACGGATACGATCGAGTTGATCGTGTTGATCAGCGACACGGCGTCGGTGCCGCCTGCCTTGGCGGCGCGGGCCGGCTTGCGGACGTCGGTGATATTCGGTGTCAGCTTGGTGATGACCGGCATGCGCGTGTACTGCTTGCACCAGCGCACGACCATTTCGATATATTCCGGCACCTGTCCGACCGCGGCACCCATGCCGCGCTCCGACATGCCGTGCGGACAGCCGAAATTGAGCTCGATGCCGTCGGCTTCGGTTTCCTCGACCAGCGGCAGGATCGCTTTCCAGGCGTCCTCGACGCAGGGAACCATGATCGAGGCGATCAGGGCCCGATCCGGCCAGTTCTTCTTCACCTGCTTCATTTCGCGCAGGTTGGTATAGAGGTCGCGGTCGGTGATCAGCTCGATGTTGTTGAGACCGAGCAGGCGGCGGTCCGCGCCCCAGATCGCGCCGTAGCGCGGGCCGTTGACGTTGACAACGGGCGGGCCTTCCTCGCCGAGCGTCTTCCAGACCACACCGCCCCAACCCGCCTTGAAGGCGCGCTCGACGTTGTAGGCCTTGTCGGTCGGTGGCGCGGAGGCCAGCCAGAACGGGTTCGGGGATTTGATGCCAACGAAATTATTGCGGAGATCAGCCATATCGATTCTCCTTTCAGGCGACTGCAGCGGCCGACTGGGCGGCAGCGAGCGCATTGTTGATGGATTCGGCCGCGTCGCGACCCTGTGCCACGGCGGAGACCGTCAGATCATCGCCGCCCAGCACGCAGTCGCCGCCGGCCCATACGCCTTCGAGCGAGGTGCGGCCTTCGCCGTCGATGGCAATGCGGCCGGCTTCCATGCGCAGCGCACCGAGGCCCGATGCCTCGAAGGTCTGACCGATGGCCTTGAAGATCTGGTCAGCGGCGATGACGCCGATATCGCCGGTGCCGGTCAGCTTGCCGTCGCGCAGTTCGGTATATTCGACCTCGATGCCGGCGACCTTGCCGTCCTTGTCGAGAATGCGCTTCGGAGCGAGCCAGTGGCGGATCATCACGCCCTTGGAGGCGGCCAGATCCTGCTCGAATTCCGAGGCGTTCATGTGTTCCTTGCCGCGGCGATAACAGATCGTCACTTCTTCGGCGCCGAGCAGTTTTGCCTGCACGGCCGCATCGATCGCGGTCATGCCGCCACCGAGAACGACGACGCGGCGGCCAATGGCGATATCGGCCTTGTCGCCGGCCTGGCGCAGTTCAGCGATATAGGCCACCGCATCGGCTACGCCGTCAAGATCCTCGCCTTCGGCGCGCAGCGCGTTGACGCCGGCAAGGCCGAGGCCGAGGAAGACCGCGTCATATTGCTGTGAAAGGTCGGACAGGCTGAAATCGCGGCCGAGTGCCTGGCCGTTTTTCACCTCGATGCCGCCGACGGCGAGCACGTAGTCGACTTCCTTCTGGGCGAAATCGTCGACCGCCTTGTAGGTGGCAATGCCGTATTCGTTGAGGCCGCCGGCCTTTGCGCGGGCGTCGAAGATGGTGACGTCATGGCCCTTGACGGCGAGGCGATGGGCGCAGGCAAGACCCGCGGGGCCGGCGCCGATAACGGCGATCTTCTTGCCGGTGGAAGCGGCGCGGGCATAGAATTGCTTGTTCTCGGCCATCGCGGCATCGGTTGCATAGCGCTGCAGCCGCCCGATTTCCACAGGCCGCTCCTCGGCAGTATTGCGCACGCAAGCCTGCTCGCAGAGCTGTTCGGTGGGACAGACGCGGGCGCACATGCCACCGAGAATGTTCTGGTCGAAGATGGTCTTTGCGGAGCCGATCGGGTTCCCCGTCGAGATCTGACGGATGAACATCGGAATGTCGATGGAGGTGGGACAGGCCGTCATGCACGGCGCGTCGTAACAGAAATAACAGCGGTCGGCAGCAACCAGCGCCTCATGGTTGTTCAGGCGCGGATGAAGATCGGAAAAGTTAGCATCATATTCGGCAGGCGTCAGCCGGCCCCTATGAATCCCAGTTTCCAGTCGTCCCATTGAAGTTCCCTCTTATAGTAAACGGCCAGTGGCAAGAACGGTAACTCAGGATAAAAAATTTATCAAACGGTAAATTTTTGCGTTTTTCTTTGCTGTATTGCAGCCTGAAATGTGTCGTCGGGACGTGCCAGGGTGGTCTCCAAAAACCATGCAACTGCTTAATTTTGCTGTGATTTTGTGAATATAGCGAGTAATGGAGTCCGAAGCCCACGAGGCTTTGCCGTCGAAGCGGAGCAGGAGGCCGACTGCGCTACGGATCATTTTGCCAATGCGGTGCGGGTGAAGAAAAAGTGAATTTTTTCGCCTCCGGATGGAACCAAGGCCCGGCAGCATCGTTATTAGGATGTCCTGTCGATGATCGCATCCCCCTGATGCACGCCCAATAGCATCACAGGACTTCTACTCACGGTCCCCTCCCGATGAGTGCAAAGCAGCCAGTGCGTCGCCCTCGCACTGGCTGTTTCTTTTGCCTTGCGGATCGGCGCCTGTCAGGCGGATCAGCGGCGTCTCAGGATCTCATATTCAGTTTCGGGAATGGTGAGGCGATAGCCGATGCTTCCATCGCCGATGGCAAAGTCGGCGCGGCCATTCATGGAAGTCGGCACGACACGCTCGAGCACCGTGCGGCTGAAGCTGTTGTCCTCGAATTCATGGTCGTTGGGCGTATAGAAACGCTCCGACCATGCCACCTCGATCGCCTTCTTGCCATCGAGTTCGGCTTCCTTGCAATTCAGCGTGATGCTGGTCGCTCCCGCCGAAATGGCGCCATGCGAGGCGGAGTTGACGATCAACTCGTGCAGGGCAAGTCCCAGGTGCACGGCTGCATTGGGTGTCAGATGTGCATTGATGCCGTAGATCGGCATGGGTACGCCGGCATCGGGCCAGTAGGGCGCGAACTGCTTTTCCGCAAGTTCGAACAGATAGGCGCCACGCCAGCTGGAATCGGTGATGAGATCCTGTGAATTCGACAGGGATTGCAGCCGGCCACGGAACTTGATCAGGAAATTGTCGACTGAAAGAGTATGGCGCGCGGTCTGCGTTGCGATGCCCTGAATGATCGCCAGAAGGTTCTTCGAGCGATGCGATAGCTCGCGCAGTAGCGACTTCAGGACTTTTTCGCGGTGGCGGCTTTCGGTGATTTCAGAGATGACTGACAGTACGCCCTGCGGCTTGCGGCCGCCAATGCGCTCTATCTTCAGCTCGTAGATGCGTATGCCATCGCCGCTTGGAATTTCGACTTCCGCCGTGGCCGGCTTGCCGGTTTCGAGCACCCCTCGCTTCAGGCGCAAGAGGTGCTCTCCATCCTTCTCACCGAACAAATGCCAGTCGTTGCCGCCAATCACGAGGGATGGCTGCAGATGGTCCGGCAGATTGTCGGCATACCGTATTGCCAGAGCTTGGTCCTGAAACAGGACCCACACGTTGGCGCTCGCAAGCGCCCGCTCCATCAGAGCGGCTTTGCCTTCCAAACTCAAAGGCGCGCCGGGTAATGGTTCAGACGTATTCACCCGCTTGCCTTTCACTCGAATTTCGAGAGCCCCGCCGATAGGGCATTCTCACTCGCAAGAATTCGGACCGACCTATAAAATTACCCGGTATAACAGTCCGTAAACCGGCCGCATTGAATCTCAACGCCCGGCTGTGATCTTTGTTCCGCAGCAGGGTTTCCAATCGAATTAGGCCGCCACCTTTGTGGTTTCGTTGAAGAAAAGCGCCTGGCTGATGAGTGCCTTCACCATGTCGGGGTTGAACGGCTTCGTGACGAGGAAGGTCGGCTCCGGCCGTTCGCCCGTCAAAAGGCGTTCTGGGAATGCGGTAATGAAGATCACAGGGATATTGGCCGTCTTCAGGATGTCGTTGACGGCGTCGATTCCCGAACTGCCATCGGCAAGCTGGATGTCGGCAAGAACCATCCTCGGCTTCGTTGCATTGTAGAGCGCAACCGCTTCGGCATGGGTGCGGGCAATGCCGGTCACGCGGTGTCCGAGGCTTTCGACCATCTGCTCGATATCCATCGCGATCAGCGGCTCGTCCTCGATGATCATGATTTCCGTGGCTACCTGCCGCGAAATTTCCTGCGACGCAGTGTCGAGCAGATGCATGGCATCGCTTTCCGAGATGTCGAGGATGTCGGCGATCTCGCCGAGGCGGAAACTTTCGACGGATGCGAGCAGGAACGCCTGACGCGCGCGCGGGGAGACCTTGGAGAGGTTCACTGTTGCGCGCTGTTCCCAGGCGAAGGGCGAGATTGGTTCGGGAATCTGAAGGGATACGGAACCGAACAGCTTGGTGAACAGTTTATAGAGTGCAACGCGGTCGCTATCGGTATCCGGGAATATGGAGATGTCGGTGATGATGGCTTCCAAAACCGCAGCAACATAGGCGTCCCCGGACGTCTGCGTTCCAGTCAAAGCACGTGAATAACGACGCAAATAGGGGAGGTGCGGCGCAATGCGTGTGGAAAGTGTCATCAAGGGCTCCCGCCTTTTATAAAATTCTAATTTAAATACAGCACAGAGGGCTGCGATGACTAACAAACGTCAGTTCAGTAAAAAAGTTCCTCTTTGTCGGAACTTTTTTTAGCTAGTCGCATTACAATGCTTACAATCGGCGGGCTTCATCCTTTACGAGTCGTTACGAAGCTGTTTGGACGAGCTGGACTGTTCTCCTGAACGGCGAGGCGGAAAGGCATGTCCTACCCATGAACGCGAGACAATTGAAAAAGCGAGCAGGCTAAATGACAGTTCAAAATCACGAGGACGCAGACACCAAGACATCCGACCTGCGCGCAATCGATATCCTCGACCCCAACAATCAGATCGGCAACAGGCTGCGCTCCTTTTATGCTGCAGTGCAGGACGAAGCCATTCCCGATCGCTTCCTTGATCTGCTCGAGAAGCTGGATCAGGCCGAGCGCTTGGCTTCCTCGAACGTCTCTAAATAGGAGGTGGGCGAGATGGAACCGCAATCGAGCTTCAAGCGCGAACTCCTGTCGGCTCTTCCGAGCCTGCGAGCCTTCGCTATTTCTTTGACCGGTCGCCATGATCGGGCAGACGATCTTGTCCAGGATACGATCATGAAGGCCTGGGCCAAGCAGGATCATTTCGAGATGGGCACGAATATGAAGGCCTGGCTCTTCACCATCCTGCGCAACKAACTCTATAGCCAGATGCGCAAGAGCGGCCGCGAGGTGCAGGATAGCGACGGCATCTTCACGGAATCGATGGCAACCCATCCATCGCAATATGGTGCGCTCGATCTTCAGGATTTCCGCAAGGCGCTCGATCAGTTGCCGCCGGATCAGCGCGAAGCCATCATCCTCGTTGGTGCTTCCGGATTTTCCTATGAGGAGGCCGCCGAGATTTGCGGCTGCGCAGTCGGCACGATCAAGAGCCGCGTCAACCGCGCCCGCCAGCGCCTGCAGGAATTGCTCGGCATTTCCGGTGAAGCGGACTTTGGTCCGGATGCCACTTCGGCACCGCTGACATCAAAGGCATTTGCCTTCTAAAGAAAAGGCCCGGTCCAAAAGACCGGGCCTTTTCCTATCTCATTCATGTGTGGTGACGGACGTCGCTTCCCTACGAGATTACGAGGGAAGCCGGAATTTCAATCGTCTTCGCTGCTCGTTCCGAACATATTGCCGAACAACAGGGCCGCGGCGATCGCCGCAGTCATCAAAGGCTGCTTTTTTACGAGCCCAAGTACGGTGACCGCGATCGATTCCATTGCAAGGCGACGTTCCCGCGCACGCCGCTGTTCCTGCTTGTCGATGATCGCCATGATGACAAGTACGATCAGGCCGAGCAGCAAGGCTCCCGCGCCGATGAAGAGTGCCGAGGCCGCGGCGCCATATATCGTCGCAAGCCAGATGGCGGCCGCCACGAGAAAGAAAGCATAGGCCGTCAACAGCAAGAGTAACGCAACCGCGATAAAAATACCGTTGCGCTTGGTTCGCGCAACGGTACGGCTCAATTTGCCTGACAGGAGCAGGCCCAGGATCGAGGTCAGCATTCCGCCTCCCTAGCGGCGAGACAGAAGCAGGGCGACCGCCAAGCCGAATGCCGCAGCAGCGCCTATGGTGGCGACCGGATGCTGACGAACGGTTCTGCGAACTTCGCGCGAACCCTTGGCATAGCCGCGCTGCAGTTCCTGCAACAGTTCCTCGCCGCGCACTGTCAGATCGTCCAATCCGGACTCTGCGCTTGCACGCAATTTCTTGCCCTGCTTTGCGCCGTTCTGGCTGATCAGCTTGGCAAAGGCCGCAACTTCTTCGCGCAGCGCTTCGATCTGGTCCTCGATGCTTGCCTCGACGTCTTGCAGGCTGCTGCCATTACGCTTGCCTCGGGCCGAATGCAGGATGGATGTAGCCATGTCTAGCTCCCTTTGCTTTAAGTAGGCGCCCGAAAAGCGCCTGTTGTTCGCGATGACCGGACGTTATCCGACACACTAGTTTGTCTCGCGTGCGGAGCATCAATTCCGATCGCTGCACCTCAACGCGCGGCTGTAGCAAAAGGTTCCGGAACAGGTGGCGGAAGCAGGGTCAGTCGATGAGCGCGCTATGGGCGAGCACGAAGGGAGCGCCATCGGCGGGAACGCGGTTGACCCGCAGATTGCAGCCGAACACATCCTGAAGATGCTGGTCGGTCAGGGCTTCCCTGACCGAGCCCGCAGTCTGCAAACGACCGCTCTTGAGCAGGACCATCCGATCGGCAAAAAGCGCGGTCAGGTTGAGATCGTGCATGACGGCGATGACACCGCCGCCACGGCGGCAGAACTGCCGGGCAAGCGTCATGATGGTGAGTTGATGGCTGATGTCCAGGCTGGAGACTGGCTCGTCGAGGAGCAGCCAGCAGGGTCTGCCATCGATGACCGGTTCGGAAATCTGGCAAAGCACGCGGGCGAGTTGCACGCGCTGCTGTTCGCCGCCTGACAGTTCCTGGTAGAAACGCCCCTGGAAGCCGGCGAGATCGACAGCGGCGAGTGCCTCGGCCGCCGTGCGATCGGCCTGCTCCGGATGACGGTTGCGCCCGCTGGTGAGGCCCATGCGGACGATTTCGCGCACGGTGAAGGGGAAGGAGATCGAGCTTGCCTGCGGCAGCACCCCGCGCATTTCGGCGAGCTGCCATGGCTCCAGGCCACGGATTTCAGAGCCGTTCATGTGCACCGAGCCTTGATAGGCCAGTTCGCCCGAAATGGCCTTCATAATGGTCGTCTTGCCGGAACCGTTCGGCCCGCAGATCGCCGTCAGCGTTCCGGGCTCGGCGGCGAAAGACACGTCCTGCACGATGGTCTGGCCCGCAAGCCGGACAGCGAGATTGGAGACCTGGATCATCGTTGGCTCACAGGCTGAGGCGCGAGCGCTGCCGCAGCAGCATCCAGAGGAAGAACGGCCCGCCGACACCGGCCGTCAGAATGCCGATCGGCAGTTCGGCCGGGGAAACGATGGTTCGGGCAACCACATCGGCAACGATCAGCAACGAGCCGCCGAGCAGAGCCGAGGCCGGCAACAGGAAGCGATGGTCCGGTCCGATGATCATGCGCAATATATGCGGCACGACGATGCCGACGAAGCCGATGCCGCCGCTGACGGCAACAGAAGCGCCAACCGCCGCCGCCACGCTGACGATCGCGATGTTCTTCAGCCGTTGAACGGCCACGCCCATGTGAAATGCTGCGGCTTCGCCGAGCGTCAGGGCGTTCAAGCCTCGCGCCATGAAGGGAAGGGGCAGAAGCGACAGGATGATGATCGGGCCGGCGCCCATGACCTTGCTCCAGGTCGAGCCGGCGAGCGATCCCATGCTCCAGAAGGTGAGGTCGCGCAATTGCCGGTCGTCGGCCATATAGATCAGAATTCCTGTCGCAGCCAAAGCGAGAGAGCCGAGAGCGATGCCCGCCAGCAGCAGGGTGGCTATGGACGTCTGCCCATGCCGGGTTGCCACCTTATAGAGCAGCAGTGTCGTCACCAGGCCGCCGATGAAGGCCGCGATCGGCAGGGAAAAGATGCCGAATATATGTACGACCGGAGCCAGCACGCCACCGCCGAGAACGATCATGGCGACTGCACCAAGGCTGGAGCCGGCGGAAACACCGATCAGGCCTGGATCGGCCAGCGGATTGCGGAAGAGGCCCTGCATGACGGCGCCGGAGACGGCAAGGCCGCCGCCGATCAGGAAGCCGAGTATCGCGCGGGGCAGGCGTATGTCGAAGATGACGATGCGGTCGCGATTGCTGAGCGCGCTATCGGCACCGCCGCGCACCATGCTGGCGACAACGTCGATCACGGAAGCGTTGGAGGCACCCATCGTGATCGAGAAGGCGAAAGCTGCCGCCGAGATGAGAACGAGGGCGGCAAGCACAAGGAACGCAAGCGCCGTGCGATCCCCGTTGCGATGACGTGCCGTCGTTTGCGACATTTGCTTCAGCCCCGCCACGGCATCGTTGAATGCCACGTCAGCCTCCGTAGATAGCCGCGTTCAGCTCGCGAATGGCGCTGGCGGTGCGTGGTCCGAAGCCAAGCAGATGCAGGCCATCCATCCGAATGACTGCCTTGTGGCTGGCTGCGGGCGTCAGCGAAATAGCCGGTTGCTTCAGCAGATCTTCGTTCGACATCGACAATGGGCCTTCGCGGTCCATAATGAGGATGACGTCGGGCTTGGCTTCGATGATCGCTTCGTCGGTCAACGACTTGTAGCCGCTAAAACCGGTGATCGCGTTGAGGGCGCCGGAGAGCTTGATGATACCATCGGCGGCCGTATCGGTGCCCGAAGCGAGGATCTTGCCGTTCTGATTGCTGAGTATGAAGAGTACGCGCTTGCGCTCGACCTCCGGGCGCTTGGCGGAATCGACGATGGCGGCATCCAGATCGGCTGCGACCTTGTCTTCCAGTGCCTTTGTCTTTTCCGGTACGCCGAGCAGCGAACCGACGACCTCTATCTTCTTCAGGATGCCGTCGCGGTCATAGGTCTGCGGCACGGTTTCGAAAGGCAGGCTGGCATTATGCAGCACCGCCAGAGCTTCCGGTGGACCGGAGCCCTCGACGGCGATGATGGCGCTTGGATTGACCGCGAGTATTCCTTCCGGAGACAGCGCGCGCATATAGCCGACATCGGGAAGCTTGGTTGCTTCTTTCGGATAAAGGCTGGTGGAATCGCGTGCGATCAACCGCTTCTCTTCGCCGAGCGCGTAAATGATCTCGGTGACGTCGCCGCCGATGGAGACGAGGCGCGTGGTATCGAGCTTCTTCGGTGTTTCGGCGGCGTGAGCATGGCGCACGAGGCTGCCATATCCGGCAATGGGATTGGCGGGTACGAGCGGCAGGGTCATCACCACCAAGGTCAGTGCGACTTCCCAAGGCTTGATGCGCTTGAAGTTCTTAAACATCGTCATGGGCCACTTCTTATGCAGCGACGCTGGCGCCGGCTCTCGTCAGATTTTCGATGATGACGCGCCAGTCGGGGCGCTCGTCGAAGCCTTCTTTCCGCTTACCGAAGAACTGGATGATCATCTCGCCCTTGGCGTTGTAGGCTTCCACGGAGCTGACATGTCCGTCCTTGGTCGGCTTGCGCACGGCCCAGGCCTCGGCAATGTGATCCTGGCGAAGGTGCAGGTGGAAAGTCGGGTCCATGACGTTGATCCAGGGGCCCATGGTCTGGACATTGAAGATCGGGCCGGAGTGGATCTGGACCGTGCCTTCGTTGGCGACGAAGCACATGATCGGCAGACCTTCGCGCACCGACGCATGCATCATCTCGGCGACCGCGCCGGTTTCCAGCTTCCAGGCATAGTCGTCGCCGACGGTGCGAATGGCTTCCTGACGGCCGATCTTCAGCTTCTTCAGCATGCCGAAGAATTCGTGCGTGTCGGTCATGCGGCTCCAGTGATCGCGCAGCTCGTCGCGGCTGACGTCGCCATCGGTGGCGCCATTGTCATAGCCGGAGCGATCCTCGGCGAATTCCTGCGACTGATCGTCAAGCCGCAGCTCGGCGACCATGGCATGATAGGCATCGACATTCGAATCAGGGCGCAGATGCACCTTGTGAACGGCGTCGCCGGCCTTGTCGAAAAACTGCAGGCTCAGCTTCTGCTGGTCGCCGTCAGTCTTGGTGACGGCGAAGGCATGCGCCCAGCGCTTCGGGAAAATGCGCAGGTCGATGTTTTCGCCGAGAACGATCGCGGCGTGGACACCGGTCTTGATGTTTTCGTAGACGCCGATCTTTTCGTGGACGGCGCTTTCGTTGCGCGACAAGGCCATGACTTCGCCGAGCGAGGCGATCCGCTCCAGAAAGCGGTTGGCGTCAGCGTCGATGTGGATGGCCGAAATGCCGACTTCCGCCGCGACCAGGGCGGCCTCGGAAATATCGAGGCGGGCGGCGATATCGCGCTCTCGCATCTTCGGGTTCTCTGCGCGGAAAGCGCGGATGGCGGCGGGGGKGGGKCTGGTCGTCTCAGTCATCTGTCATGCCTATTTGTTGAGTATGAGCTTGCCTTGGCGCGTGATCTTCATTCGATAGATAACGCCTTCATGCTTGATCATAATTTCGGTCTGGCCCCGGAAAATATCCGTGCTCTCGACAATTCTTACCTGCGGTGCCGTCGTGCTTTGAGCCGGCGGCGTTGGGGTCTTCTCAGCAATCATCCCGTTTAGTTTTGCCTGAAAATTCATCGTGGGCCGAACCCTTGCTCGGCCAAATTTATCTTGACTTGCATACTCATGGTTTCATAAAGACGCAATAGAAGACTGACAAAGTCAAGTTTAAAAATTCGACGATGCACGCCTAAGCGGTTAGCCGGGTCAACAGTCGTCAAAACCATATTCGGAGATATGTCGATGCTGACGAAAACGATCCTGGCGCTCGCTATTTCGGGGATGTTTGCAACGGCATCCTGCGCACCGGCATTCGCCGAGGATGCAAGCGCCGCGCCGGCTCCAGCCGCGGCCAACCACAAGCTCAATGTCGAGCTCAATGCGCTGGCTCCGTCTCAGAAGGGCTGCATGATGACCTTCGTTGCCGAAAACGACATGGCAGCGCCGATCAACAAGATCTCCTTCGAGCTCGCCTTCTTCAACGACAAGAATGCGGTCGACCGCGTCACCGTTCTCGACTTCCGCGACCTGCCGCTCGGCAAGAAGCGGGTGCGGCAATTCGACATGCCCGGCGTGAAGTGCGAGACCGTATCGCGCATCATCATCAACGACACGCCGGTCTGCGATGGCCCGGCGGCGGGTGAGTGCAAGGCCGCGTTGACGACCCGCTCCCAGACCTCCGTTCCTTTTGAAGGCTGACGGCCATGGCGACGCGCTCGGTCAAGGTTTCCATGGAGCGCCGCCGTGCGAACGGTGGCATGAATGACAACTATCCGAGTGTGCTGCCGGGCCACGAGCTTACGGGCCTCGAGGGCGTACCGCGCCCGCCGGCCGGCGAAGCGGTGTCTCACTACAGCCGTTTTACGCAGATTGATTCCTTTCCGGAGCATCCGACCGAACCGGCTCCGGATGCATCCGAGCCGCCGGCTATGGACGTGTCGGTTGAAAAGCCGAGCGGTGCGTTTTCTTTCAGGAGGAAGGGTATTACCTTTGCTTACCTTGGTTCCTGCCTTTTTCACATAGCGCTGGTTGTTGCGGTATTATGGTTCGCTATTCCGGCGCCAGACGATGCCCAACAGGAAGAGGGTGACACGCTCAACGTCGTCATGCTCGGTAACCCCGTTGACGAAGTGGCGGCCGGGGAAAAGAGCAAGCAACCGCCGGAACCAGAGCAGGTTGAGGCTGAGGCGGTGCCCCCGGATACTGTACAGCCCACCGATGCTAAGCCTGTGGAGGCGCAACCCACTCAACCTCCTGAGACGGCCGAAGCTGTTCAGCCTGTCGAAACCAATGAGGCCGCGCAGCCCCCTGCGGAAGCCGTGCAGCCAACATCACCGGAGACCGTTGCAACCGCGGAACCTCAGATATTGGCAACACAAGCGCCAGCCGAGACTACCGTGGTTCAGCCCGCGGCAGCGGAGCCGGCAGAAGTGCAGCCTACAGAAACCGTGCAGGCTACAGAGCCGCCTGCGGAAGTCGTGACGCCCGTCGACAAGCCGGTTCAGCCAGTCAAACTGGTTGATAAGCCGAAGGAGATCGTCAAGAAACAACCGCCAAAGATTGTGAAGAAAAAATCGGGCTCCGAAGGCGAGGGCAAACAAGATTTGTCGAAAGGCTCTTCGGAAGGGAGCGAAGCAGCGCATTCCGATAACACCGCACAGGCTAACGCCCGTCGAACTGGGTCTGGAAACGCTGACAAATCAAACTACGACGGCAAAGTACGAACATGTGTCCAGCGTTATTTACGGCGCGTTTCCCCAAGTGAGAAAAATTTGACCGTCGTAATCCGCTTTAGGGTTGATGCATCCGGTCAAGTGTTATCTCCTGGGATTGCCGGTAGCTCGAGCAACTCAGACGTTGATCAGGCGGTGCTTGCCGCGTTGCGTAAAGTAGGTTCATGCCCACCTATTCCTAGCGAATTGGGCGCCTCAAGCCTGCCTTTCACAATTGCCGTCCAAGTGCGCTGACGCATCGCCTTAAAATATGAGGAAAACTCTCAACTTTATACTTTACTCCAAAACTCATGTTTAATATGGTTGTCTCGTGCTCGATGGAATCGAGCGCGCAAGAGCAACCAGCAAACGGGTGATGTATGGCGCGTAAGGGGAAGAAGGATTTTGGCCGCGAGAACCGCCAGGCGCAGACGCCGGCCCCGGTTCCGGCGAAATCCGGTCTCGACGTCCGCAGTTTTCTCTATGTCGGCGGCCGTGATTGCCAGGTTGCGCATCTGCGCCAGATCGCCAGCAATTTCGGGGCGGAATTGATCCATCACGATGGTGGTCTGCGCGAGGCGGTATCGCGCATCGATACCGTGTTGCCTTCGGTCGACTGCGTATTCTGCCCGATCGACTGTATCAGCCACGATGCCTGCCTGCGGGTGAAGACCGGCTGCAAGAAGTTCGGCAAGACATTCATTCCCTTGCGCAATGGCAGCAAATCCAGCCTCGAGCGCGCATTGCAGACCATGAAAGAACGAGAAATCTCCCAATGATCGACAATGGCCCTGACGGGTTCATGCTGATCGGCCTGCATAAGCTGGCTGCACAGGATGGCGATGGGCTGGTGCCCGAACTTTACGAGTTATTGATGCGTCGAGCAGAAGAACAGCAGCGTGCCGCCAACGTCACGTCCTTCCCTTCATGGAAGGCGCGGGGCCCGGGTGAAATGCCGGACAGCCCACTGGACGAGATCACGCGTGACGGCGCAAATGTCGTTGCCTTTGCGCCGGGCGTGGATAAAACTGTCCCGCGTCGCAAGAAGGTCTGATCGTTCGAACGAGGTCGCCATGTATATCGCCATGAACCGCTTCAAGGTCGTCATCGGTTTGGAGGGCGAGTTCGAAGAGGTTTGGCGAGGGCGCGATTCCCGGCTTTCCGAAGTGCCGGGTTTCCTTGAGTTCCGTCTCTTGCGCGGCAAGGCGAATGTGGACGAAGGCTATACGCTGTTTTCCTCGCATACGACCTGGTTCAGCGAAGAGGATTTCATCAACTGGACGAAATCCGAGCATTTTCGCGCGGCACACCGCAATGCCGGCGACAACAAGCGTCTCTATTGGGGACCGCCGCAATTCGAAGGTTTCAGCGTGGTTTCAGGGATCTGAGAGGGTGTAGCCCATCGGCCGTTCTGAAGCACCAAGATCGATTGCTCTCTATGCTCTTGTGGTGCCTGGTCTGAAGAAAGCACCGATCGCTATGACCGCCCAGCCCGCAATCATGCCCAATCCGCCGGTCGGCGCGGCCATCGGAAACAGCGAGCTGCCGCCGAAGTGGCGGTTGATGAGATCGCCGGCGAAGATCAACGTTCCCAATCCCAGCAGCAAGGCCGCGACCGGTGCCGTGCGGATGCGGTCATAGCCGGCATAGAGCGCCAACAGGGCAGGGGCATGGGCCAGGCACATGGTGGAGGCAGCGCCGAGGAAATGCGTGTCGCCGCCATGTGTGGCCGCCGCAGCAAGCGCCACGCCACCGCCGCCGAGGATGCCGGCAACAAACAGGGTGGCTGGACGGATTATCGCGCCAAAGCTCATGTCTTTCTCATTCCCTGTTCTGCATGTGGAAGGCCAGCCGTTCGATCGGCTCCCAGATGATGGTTCTCAGCTTTTCGTTTTCGATCGTCTCGTCCATGGCACGCCGAAAACAGAGCAGCCACTCGTCACGTTCCAGAGGGCCGATGGCGGCGACGAAATGTCGGCTGCGCAGGCGAGGATGGCCGCGTTTCTCGATATAGAGCTGCGGCCCGCCAAGATAACCGGTCAGATATTCGTAGAATTTCTCCTGCGATCCCTCGAGGCTCGGCGGATGCACGGCACGGCAATTGGCGGCCTCCGGCAGCGTGTCCATCAGCTCGTAGAAGCGCGCCGTCAGCGCGCGCACTGTCCGGTCGCCGCCGATTGCTTCATAAAGTGTGATGGTTTCTTCGCTCAAGCCATGGCCCCTGTTTGCGATGTCCTACATGGCAACTGACGGACAATGCCGCAACCGTCGATCTGCCCGGTGCGGCGTTTCGGCGCTGCCTTATTTGCTGGTTGTCAGATGGAAAGCATCGCTTTCCCCGGGAACGAGCTCAAGCGGCCAGGTCGTCTGCCGGTTCGTCTTGGGGTAGATATGATTGTAGGCGGGCATGCTGGACAGCAGGATTTCCGCCAGTTCGACGCCGAGATCGTGGAGCGAGGTGCGAAAGCAGGTCAGCGCCGGCTGCAGGAATTTGGCGCGCGGCGCCTCACGAAAGCCGACGACGGCAATATCGCGGCCGGGAATGATGTCAGCCTCCATCATTCGTCGATAGAGACCGATGGCCATCAACTCATAGATCAGGATGACGGCTGTCGGCCTGTCTTCAAGGCGCAGCAGTTCGTCGGCGACCTGATAGCCACCCTGTTCGCTCGACTTGGCGCGGATCACCAGCGCCGGGTCATAGGCAATGCCGTGCCGCTCCAGCGCGCGGCGATAGCCTTCGGCAAAGACGAAGCCGAGATTTATGTCGCTGGCAGGGGTGCTGATGGCAATGCGGCGATGCCCATGCGCCACGAGCCGGTCGATCGCGCAATTGGCGACGCCGTCGAAATCGAGGTCGGCCCAGGGGTGCTGCGTGCCCGAGAGGCTGCGGCCCAGCGCTGCGAAGGGGATCTTCGCCTTGGCGAGCAGATCGAAGCGCTTGTCGACGCGCTGCGTCTCCGAAATGATCATCGCGTCGGCGATGCGTCGCGCCACCATGCGCTTCAGATACTCGTAGGGATCTTCGTCATTCGGGCAGGGGAGCATGATCAGATCGAGGTTGTGGCGCGAGAACACGCTCTGCAGCCCGCCCGTCACGGTCAGGAAGAAATTGTCGCTGTTTTCAACGGTTTCCTTGCTGGACTGGATCATCAGGCCGATGACGTTCGTCGTGCCCTGCCGAAGGCTGCGCCCCGATTGGTTGGCAACATAGCCTAATTGCTCGGCGGCGGCGAGTACGCGCTTGCGGGTCTCCTCGTTGACGTCGGGCTTGCCGTTCAACGCGCGAGATACTGTGCCGATCGAGATATCGAGATGCTCGGCAAGCTGACGAATTCCCTTCATCGGCCGCGGTGTTCCTCCATGCGCCATTTTCCGTAGTCCTCCTCTATTGACACAGGAAAATCTTTTCGCATAGTATCGTAAACGTTTACGGAGTGCGTGTCATGAGGGGTTCGACACCACCCGCTGGAGGACATCGTGAAATTTAATGCCATTTTGTGCGGGTGCGGAGCTATGTCCAAAGGATGGCTCAGGGCCATCGCCTCGACGCCGTCGCTTGCCGACTCCATTCAGATCGTGGGCCTGGTTGATCTCAACCGGGCGACCGCGGAGAATCTTGCCAAAGAATTTGCCCTCGACAAGGCCGTCATCGGCTCGGATCTGGCCGAGGTCATCGCCGCGACCAGGGCTGATCTGGTCTTCGACGTGGTCATTCCGGCCGCGCGTTTCGGCATTGTCTCGACGGCGCTGAAGGCCGGTTGCCACGTGCTGAGCGAAAAGCCGATGGCGACGTCGCTCGCCGAGGGTGCGGCACTGATCGATCTCGCCGCTCAAGCCGGCAAAGTCCATGCCATCATCCAGAACCGCCGCTTCATTTCGGGGATACGCCGCTTGCGGCGTTTCGTGGAGGAGGGGGCGATCGGCGAACTCACGGGCATTCATTGCGACTTCTTCCTCGGGCCGCATTTCGGCGGTTTCCGCGAGGAAATGGACAATGTCCTGCTGCTTGACATGGCGATCCACACCTTCGATGCCGCCCGCTTCGTGTCCGGCAAGGTGCCGGTCTCGGTCTATTGCGTCGAGAAGAATCCTGTGGGCTCCTGGTATAAGCATGGCGCTTCTGCCCATGCGCTCTTCGACTTTTCCGACGACGTCGTCTTCAGCTATCGCGGCTCCTGGTGTGCCGAGGGTCGACGCACGAGCTGGGAAAGCCAATGGCGGCTGACCGGCAGCAAGGGCATGCTGACCTGGGACGGCGAAGAGAATTTCGAGGCGACCATTGCCGGCAACGAGCCGGGCCTGCTGCATGGCTTCACCTCGATCGAGGTTCCCGGCCCGAAGCATGAGGAAGAGACGCATGGCCACGCCAGCGTCATCGCATCCTTCATCGAAGCGATAAGAACGGGCAAGCCGCCCGAAACGGAAAGCCGCGACAATATTCGCAGCCTCGCCATGGTTCTCGGCGCGATCGAAAGCGCCAAGACTGGCCGGCGCGTCGACATTTCAGCACAAGGACAGTGAGACCATGACCAATCCGGCAAAAGCCATCCGCATCGGCACGATGATCAGGGCGACGAACGAGGACGCCGCCAAGAACATCGCCAAGATCGCCGATCTCGGCTTCGAAAGCTTCGAGCCCTTCTTCTGGCAGACCACCAACGGTCAGAACCTGGCGGAACTCGGCAAGCGCAGCCTGGACGCCATCGGCGATCGCGACATCACCATCTCGACCCTCGGCATGTTCGGTAATCCCCTTGAGGAGCGCGAGCTTGACCTGCAGACGCTGCAGGGCTGGAAGGATTGCATCGACAACGCCCATCATTTCGGCGCCACCTGCGTTGCCGGTTTCACCGGCCGTATCCGCAACAAGCCGCTCACGGAAAGCCTGCCGCGCTACAAGCAGGTCTGGAGCGAGCTTGCCAAGCGTGCTGCCGACAAGGGCATCAAGATCGCTTTCGAAAACTGCGCCATGGATGGCAACTGGGCGACCGGCGATTGGAACATCGCGCATAATCCCGATGCCTGGGAGTTGATGTTCAACGAGACCCCGGACGACAATCTCGGCCTGGAATGGGAGCCGTGCCATCAGATGGTCTATCTGATCGAGCCGCTGCCGCAGATCCGCAAATGGGCGAAGAAGATTTTCCACGTCCACGGCAAGGACGCGACGATCCGCTGGGATGTCATCAAGGAGCACGGCATTTTCGGCAAGGAGAAGTTCGTTTTCATGCGCACGCCGGGCTTCGGCGACAGCAACTGGACCGACATCATCTCCGAACTGCGTCTTGCCGGCTGGTCCGGTTCCATCGACATCGAAGGCTGGCATGATCCGGTCTATCGTGATGCGCTCGAAATGACTGGCCAAGTTCATGGCCTGAACTATCTGAAGAAAAGCCGGGGTGGGGACTTTGTCGAATAGCGCACGTATTTGCGAATCTGCATCGATTTAGGAGGCAAGTTGTGCGTTAATCAGATGCCCGGAGCGGCTGACGCTTCGGGCGAGACGGGCATCCAAACGGAGGAACTGCCGAGCGTCTGCTTCTTGTCTCATGGGAGAGGCGACGCCCGGCAAAAATGAGAGGAAAAGACCGATGGCAGCGCGAGCCATGCCGTCGGACAAACACCGTCACGGTTCGCAGGTGGAGGAGAATATATGAGCATTTTTTCGAAGCTGGCGATCACCGCCGGCATGTCGCTTCTGTTGGCTGCCGGCGTGGCGCAAGCCCAGAGCAAGACATTTAACGTCTGGTGGTACGAACTGCCCGATACGCCTCAGGCTATCGCTTGGACGAAGGCACTCGGCGTCTTCAAGGCCAAGCATCCGGACGTAACCGTGAATTTCGAACAGAAGACCTTCGATCAATTGCAGAAGGCCGGCAGTCTCATTCTCAATTCCGACCAGGCTCCTGACGTCCTTGAATACAACAAGGGCAACGCCACGGCGGGTCTCGTCGCTTCACAGGGCCTGCTGACGCCGCTCGACGATCAGTTCAAGGCGCGCGGCTGGGRCAAGGKCCTGAACGAAACCAACACGCAGCTCAGCAAATATGATGCGAACGGTGTCTATGGCTCGGGTCCGATCATCGGCATTCCCGCGCTCGGCGAATTCGTCTCGGTCTTCTACAATATCGACATGTTCAAGGCCGATGGCCTGAAGGTGCCGACGACGCTGGCCGAGTTCGAGGCGACCCTCGATCACTTCAAGCAGAAGGGCATTACGCCGCTTGCCTACGGTACGGTGGATTCGAACGCACAGCATCTGCTCTACACGCTGGCACTGACGCAGGCTGATGATACCTGGGTCAAGAACTACCAGGGCCTCAAGGCACCCCTCGATACGAAGCCCTTCCTGTTTGCCGCTCAGAAGATCGCCGACTGGGTGAGCAAGGGTTACATTTCCAAGGATTCGACGGGTCTGAAGGGTACGGATGCCGCCAACGTCTTCTCTTCGGGCAAGGCTCCGATGTTCGTCAGCGGCACCTGGAACAATGGCAACTTTGCCAACACGATCAAGACCTTCAAATGGAGCCAGTTCCTTTTCCCGACGCCGAAATACACGGTCGGCTCGACGGGCAGCATGTTCATGGTGCCGAAGAGCGCCAAGAACAAGGATCTCGCCTATGAGTTCATCGATCTGGTGCTGAGCAAGGAAAATCAGAACGAACAGGCAAACCTTGGCGGTGTCGCAATCGATGCCGATCCGGCTGCCATCACCGATGAGGTCGGCAAGCGCAACGTCGAACTCTTCAAGCAGATTTCCGGCAAGGGTGGCCTTGGCTTCTATCCGGACTGGCCGGTGCCTGGCTATTACGAACTCCTGATCCAGGCGACCACCGGCCTGGTGAATGGTTCCACGACGCCTGATCAGTTGGCCGCACGGCTGAAGAAGGCCTACGACGACGTGCAGGCGGCCCAGTAACCCATCGGCGACAATCACAACGGCGGGACGGCTTTAAACGCCGCCTCGCCGTATCGGACTGGAGGAATTCGATGGACAAGTCGAGGAGCGCCGGCAGGGCGGGATACTATTTTTACATGATCCCCGGCATGCTGGGGTTTGCGGTCATCGTGCTCATTCCGCTGATTGCCAATTTCGTGATCAGCTTCACGACGTGGAAGGGCGGCGTCATTCCGCCTCGCTATGTCGGCTTTGATAATTATGAGAGGCTGCTGCAGGACGGCGCCTTCTGGGGCTCCATTCAGCACACGTTGCTGTTCATCATCTCGATGACGATCGTGCCCATTCTTCTGGGGCTGGTGCTGGCCGCGGTGCTGTTCGACTATATCAGCGCGCAATTCAACGAGACCTGGTCGAGTTTCTTTCGCGCCGGCTTCTATCTGCCGCAGATCCTGCCGCTGACCGCTGCCGGCGTTCTCTGGGGATGGATCCTCAATCCCATCGGCATCATCAATGCGGTGCTGAAGGCCATCGGCCTCGATTTCATGGCCAAGAACTGGCTGGGGGATGCGAGCTATGCCCTCTGGGCGGTTTCCGCCGTCATCGTCTGGGTACAGGTCGGTTACTGCCTTGTCGTCTTCATGTCCGGATTGGCGCGTGTCGACCCTTCGCTTTACGAAGCAGCAGAGCTCGACAATGCCAGCTGGTTCGGCCGCTTCCGCTCCATCACCATTCCGATGCTGATGCCCGAGATCTTCGTGGTCGCACTGACGACGCTGATCGCCGCCCTCAAGGTTTTTGCGCCGATCTATGTTCTGACATCAGGCGGCCCGGACAATGCGACGACCGTGCCATCCTACCTGTCCTATTACCATTTCTTCACGACGAACCGCGTCGGCTACGCAGCGGCAATCGCAACCTTGCAGACGGTGATGACCATCGTGCTCGGCATCGTGTTCCTGCGCATGCAATCGAAACAATCCGAGGGAGGGCATTGATATGACCGCCACGTCTTCGCTTTCGGTCCCGGTTGTCTCGGCGGATCATCGGCAGAGAAAGGGCTTCGGCCGCTGGGTCGTTCTGGCCATTCTGCTCGTCTTTCTAGCCGGAACGCTCTTTCCGTTCTTTCTGGCGGCCTTCAACGCCATCAAGACGCCTTCGGATTACGCCGCCAATGGCCCGCTTGCCTTCCCGCAGACCTTCGATCTGACGGCGCTGAAGAACTTCTGGGATACGGTCAATTTCCCCCGCAAGCTCTTCAACAGCGTCCTGATCAGCGGGTGCACGGCCATATTGGCCGTCGTCCTCAGCCTGCTCAACGCCTATGCCATCGGCATCGGCCGGGTGCGGGGCGGCCAGGCAATGCTGGTGATCTTGCTGATCGCCATCATGGCGCCGCAGGAGGCGCTGGTTTACCCGCTCTACTACATGGCCAAGCAGGTAGGCCTGTTCGACTCGATGCTTTCGGTGATCCTCATCATCGGCGTGTTGCATACCGCCTTCGGCACCTATCTTCTCTCGTCCGTCATGGCGACGTTCCCGCGCGAGATCATCGAAGCCGCGCAGATCGACAATGCGAGCCGGTGGCAGATCCTCTGGATGGTGATCGTCCCTGTGATGCGGCCGACGCTCGCCGTGCTTGCGACCTTCTTCTTCATCTGGACCTGGAACGAGTTTCTGATCCCTCTGGTGTTCCTGGTCTCCAACAACAATCAGACGGTCTCCGTTGCCATGGGCGTGCTTTCGGGCGCCAATACGCAGGAACCGACCGCGATTGCGGCGGCTTCGTTGCTCGGCATCACGCCAACGGTGATCTTCTTCCTGATTTTCCAGCGCACGCTCACACGGGGCGTGGCTGTCGGTGCGGTCAAATAAACCAATGCGGAAAGTCCCGTCCGGTCGGCCATCATCCGGCAGGGCGGGATGCGATGAGTGGCAGGTCTGACAAAATTCGAGTTTTCCGCAGGAGGAGAAATTGGCAGGAATCAACATCAAATCCCTCACCAAGCATTTCGGTGCCGTGCAGGTTCTCAACGATATCGATCTGACGATCGAACGTGGCGAGTTCGTCGTTTTCCTCGGTGGCTCCGGTTGCGGCAAGTCGACCTTGCTGCGGATGATCGCGGGTCTTGAGTCCATCACCAGCGGCGAGATCTGGATCGGCGGAAAGCGCGTCGACCAGCTGCCGCCGGGCGAACGCGGCGTATCGATGGTGTTCCAGTCCTATGCGCTCTATCCGCATATGACGGTTCGCGACAACATGTCCTTCGGCCTGAGAAATATCAAAACGCCCAAGCACGAGATCGCAAGACGCATCGAGGAAGCCGCAAAGATCCTTGAGATGCCGCATCTTCTGGATCGCAAGCCCTCGGCATTGTCGGGCGGTCAGCGCCAGCGTGTCGCGATCGGCCGCGCCATCGTGCGCGAGCCGGATGTCTTCCTCTTTGACGAGCCGCTGTCCAATCTCGATGCCGGCCTTCGCACCCGCACCCGCGTCGAACTGGCGCAGTTGCATGAGCGCCTGGGCGCGACGATGGTGTTCGTCACGCATGATCAGGTTGAGGCGATGACGCTTGCCGACCGGATCGTGCTGCTCAACAACAAGAAGATCGAGCAGGTGGCGTCACCCGTCGAGATCTATACGCGGCCCGCAACGCGTTATGTCGCTCAGTTTGTGGGCTCGCCGGGCATGAACTTCATCAATATCGCCGGTGTCGGCGAGGCGGGCGGATTGGCAACGGCGACCTTGCCGGATGGTTCGGTCATCAGGACTGCCGTGCCGCTTGACGGTCTTTCGAATTCCGGATTGACGCTCGGCATTCGCCCCGAGCATCTGGTCGTTGCGGCCGCTGAGAAGGGCGATATTGGCGGGCATGTTGAGACTGTAGAGCGCCTGGGCGACCGATCGCTCGTCCATGTCCGGCTCAAGGATGGTTCGAAGATTATCGGCACGGATCCGGGCATGACGACGGTCGCCACCGGCGCGCCGATAGCGTTTACCGTCGATGCGGCAAAGGTATCGATCTTCGATGCGAATGATGTCGCTTATCATTGCGTGAATTGAGAGGAGAATGGCTCGGATGAGGTTTGGAATTCGTGAGTTTTAGGGTCGACGAATAGTTCATTGACGAAACCGTCCAACTGGTATGTTATGCCGCCATGTCTACTGCGCACCATAGGAAAAAGCAGCCTCTGTTCGTCCGCCAGCAATTGCTTGACGTGGCGGCGCGGCTGGCTTCGGAAAAAGGGATGATGGCGGTGACGCTGGATGCCGTTTCCGGCGCTTCCGGTGTCAGCAAGGGCGGATTGTTGCATCATTTTCCCAGCAAGAACATGCTGCTTGAAGCATTGTTCGACAGTCTGCTGGAGCGACTGGATGCGGCGATCGAGGAGGCGATGCGCGCCGATCCGTTGCCGCATGGGCGCTTTACCCGCGGCTACCTTCACGCCTGCCTTGCGCTGCGCGATCAGCCGCAGGGTACGAAGGATTGGGCGCAGGTGACGATGGTGCTGCTCAGCGAGCCGCAATTGCGTCAGCGCTGGCGTGACTGGGTGCGCGAGCGCAGCGAGGAATATGTCGGAACGGACTCCTCGGTGGATGCGGCCATCGTCAGGCTGGCGACGGACGGGCTCTGGCTGGCCGATCTGCTCGGCAGCCGGGATATGGACGAGAGTGCCCGCCAGAGGCTTATCGATCGGCTTGTCGAACTTACACAGCTCTAGGAATATCGGAGAATACGGAATGGCGAACGCATCGGTCTATGCAATGCTGGTGGCTGCGATCGTGCTTGAGGTGATCGGTACGACGGCATTGCAAATGTCGCAGCAGTTCACACGGCTTGGCCCTACGGTCCTGCTGGTGGTTTGCTACACTGCGGCTTTCTATTGTCTTTCGGTAACGTTGCGGGTGATGCCGGTGGGCATTGCCTACGCCATCTGGAGCGGGCTCGGCATCGTGCTGATTTCGGCGGTCGGGCTGGTGCTTTTCCGCCAGAAGCTCGACCTTGCCGCCATCATCGGCCTGGCGCTGATCATCGCCGGTGTCCTCATCGTCAATCTGTTTTCAAAATCCGTGTCGCACTGAAAAGACAGGTGTTTTTCATGGCCATTTTTGCCTTTGTCAAATCGCTTTGGACGCATTATGTCTTGCACTAAATGGTTCAAGTGGCTTGAGGTATAGCGTTTTCCCAAAGCGCTTTGGATCGCGTAAACTATTCAATTCCAATGGTATAAGAGGAGTGCCGTAATGACTATTCGTGCCGTCGTTTGGGGCGAGAACATTCACGAACAGACTAACAAGGTTGTCGCCGGGATCTATCCCGAGGGCATGCACAACACCATCGCCAAGGCGCTGAATGCCGACGCCGGTATTGAGGCAACGACTGCAACGTTGCAGGAGCCGGAACATGGTTTGACTGAGGCCCGGCTGAAGGACACCGACGTCCTGCTCTGGTGGGGTCACAAGGACCACGGCGCCGTCAAGGACGAGGTCGTCGAGCGCGTTGCCAAGCGTGTCTGGGAAGGCATGGGCCTCATCGTCCTGCATTCGGGCCATTTCTCCAAGGTCTTCAAGCGGCTGATGGGCACGCCCTGCGCACTGAAGTGGCGCGAAGCCGGCGAGCGCGAGCGCCTGTGGGTCATCAATCCGCGTCACCCGATCGCGGCCGGCCTCGGCGAGCATTTCGAGCTTGAAAACGAGGAAATGTACGGCGAGCAGTTTTCCGTTCCGGAGCCGCTCGAAACCGTGTTCATCTCCTGGTTCCAGGGCGGTGAAGTCTTCCGCTCGGGCATGACGTGGCGCCGCGGTGCGGGCAACATCTTCTATTTCCGCCCCGGCCACGAGACCTACCCGACCTATCACAACGACACCGTCCAGAAGGTACTGGTCAACTCCGTGAAGTGGGCACACAACCCGCTCGGCACGCAGGCAAGCATCCACGATGCGCCGAATGTGCCGGTTGAGAAGGCGCTGGAGCCGATCGTCGAGCGTGGCCCAAGACTGCACCAAGCCGGCGAAGCCGGTTATCGCTGAGGTAGGATATGCGTCTCATAGTAGTTGGCACGGGCGGCATGGCGAAGAACCATGTGGAGCATTTCGCCCGTATTCCCGGCGTCGAGATCGTCGGCGCCGTCGATACGGATGCGACGAGGCTCACCGCCTTTTGCGATACGTTCGACATCAAGAACCGTTTTCTGTCGCTGGACGAAGCCATCGCCTGGGGTGAGTTCGACTCGGTGACGAACGTCACGCCGGACAAGGCTCACAATCCGACGACCTTGCCGCTGCTTGCCGCCGGCAAGCACGTTCTCTGCGAGAAGCCTCTCGCGGAGAATTATGAAAAGGCGCTCGAGATGACGGAGGCTGCCGAGAGAGCAGGCGTCGTCAACATGGTCAACCTGACCTATCGCAATGTCGCGCAACTGCAGAAGGCGCGCGAGATGGTGATTTCGGGCGAGATCGGCACCGTGAAGCATGTGGAAGCCTCCTACCTGCAGAGCTGGCTGGTTTCCAAGGCATGGGGCGATTGGCGTAGCGAGTCCAAGTGGCTCTGGCGCCTGTCGACCGGTCACGGCTCGAACGGCGTTCTTGGCGATATCGGTATCCATATCCTCGACTTCGCCGCCTATGGCGCCGCAACGGATATCGACCATGTCTTCGCCCGTCTGAAGACCTTCAACAAGGCGCCGGAAGAACGCATCGGCGAGTATACGCTCGATGCGAACGACAGCTTCTCGATGTCGGTCGATTTTGCCAATGGTGCGCTCGGCGTGGTGCATGCCAGCCGCTGGGCGACCGGACATCTGAACGAGCTGAAGCTGCGTATCTACGGCGAACGCGGCGGCCTGGAAGTGTCCCACAGCCCGAATGGTTCCGAGCTGCGGGGTTGCCTTGGCGACGACACTGAAACGGCGACCTGGAGGGTCATCGAAGTGCCGCCGGTGCTGACCAACTATCAGCGTTTCGCTGAAGCGGTCATGGCCGGCACCAGCCAGGACCCGAGCTTCCGCCACGCGGCCAACTTGCAGCGCGTGCTGGATCTTGCCATGGTGACGGAGACGGAGCGGCGCGAACTGAAGGTTTGAGTTCATAGCGAACCTTCAGGCAACGTCTTGGGAGAACATGCATGTCCACCGAGGAAAAAGTTGCCAGCCACTACACCCATGGATCGCTGGAAACGGCGATCCTGAAAACGCTTACCGATAACGGCAGGGATATCGAGCTGCTTCGCGTCAGTGATCTTGCCGGCGTCGACGAATTCCATTTGGGGCGGCATGCGGCCACGGTGGAATTCGCGCGCGACCTCACTCTGGCCGGCGGGATGCGGCTTGCCGATATCGGTTCAGGCCTTGGCGGCCCCGCCCGCCATTTTGCCGATTCCTATGGATGCATCGTCTCAGGCATCGATCTCACCGAGGAGTTCGTTCAGGTCGCCAATTCACTGACCGCTCGCTGCGGTCTGACGGAACTGGTGTCCTTCAGGCAGGGGAGCGCATTGTCGCTGCCCTTCGAGAGCAGTGGCTTCGACCGTGCAACTCTCATCCATGTCGGAATGAACATCGAGGACAAGGCGAAGCTGTTTGCCGAGGTCCGTCGCATCCTGAAACCCGATGGCCGTTTCGGTCTCTATGAGATCATGCAGATGCGCGAGGGCTCAGTGCCCTATCCGATGCCCTGGGCGATGACGCCGGAGACAAGCTTCGTCTGCACGCCGGACGCCTATCGCCAAATGCTCGAAGAGGCGGGCTTCGTGGTGGAGCTGGAGCAGGACCGCAGCGCGCTGGCGATCCGCCTGATGCACGAAATGCGAGCCAAGGCTGCTGCGGGCGAGGGGAAGGGCATGGCAACCTTGATGGGGCCGAGGGCACCCGAGCGCGGCGCCAATGTCAACACGTCGGTGGAAGGCGGCCTGCTCGCACCCATCGAGATGATTGCCAGAGCCGTGTGACGAAATCGGCGGCTTGCCGTTTCGCCGCATTGACAGCAGCCTGCCGGTTTTTGTATTGAAAATCCAACGGTAATGGATTTCTGCCGGGCCACGGTGGCCGAACCGCTGCTCTGAATTTTCCAGGGAAGCTGATGACTCCTACTCAAGACGCCCAAAAGGCGAAGGAGTAGAGTCGTGCCTGTGTTTCCGCCGTTATCTTTTCCATCCTTCCTATCCATTGTCCCCGACAGAGCCAATTCCGGTGCTTCGGGAGGGGCGAACTGATGTCCGCATCTCTATTCCTACATGATCGTTTTCAGCAATTTCGCGGCCTGTTCAAATGGATCGCGCTTGTCGTGCCGATGGCGGTGGCCGTTGGCTCGCTCTGCGCGCTGTTTCTATGGAGCCTTGATCGGGCAACGGCGGCGCGCTTCGAGCATCCCTGGCTGATCTTCCTGATGCCGGTCGCCGGCTTCGCCATGGTATGGGTCTATCAGCGCTTCGGCCGCGGAGCGGAAGGCGGCAATAACCTGATCGTTGATCAGATCCACGAGCCCGGCGGCGGCGTGCCGCTGCGCATGGCGCCCTTCATTCTCGTATCGACGGTTCTGACGCATCTGGTCGGCGGCTCTGCCGGGCGCGAGGGGACGGCGGTTCAGCTCGGGGGCAGTGTTGCGAGTGCCTTTGCAAGAATCTTCCGCCTCAGTCATGCCGAGATCCGCATACTCCTCATGGCAGGCATAGCAGCCGGTTTCGGCGCCGTTTTCGGCACGCCGATTGCGGGCGCGGTTTTCGCTCTCGAAGTTTTGACCATCGGGCGCATGCAATATGAGGCGCTGATCCCGAGCCTTGCGGCGGCGATTGCGGCCGACTGGACCTGCCATGCCTGGGGTATCGAGCACATCCAGTATCATGTCGGTTACCTCTCAGGCGCGCCGGCGAGTACCTTCCATCTCGATGCCTTGTTGCTCATCAAGGTCGGCGTTGCCGGCGTGCTTTTCGGCCTGATGGCGCGTTGCTTCAGCGAGGTCTCGCACATGGCCTCTGCAACCTTCAAGCGGTTCTGCGCCTATGCGCCGGTGAGGCCCGTCATCGCCAGCGCGGTGCTGATCGGTCTCGTCTATCTGCTCGGCACGCGCGAATATCTGGGGCTTGGTGTCTGGTCGCCGAACTCGGGCGATGCGACGATCCTCGGCTTTTTCGATCCGGCGCAAGTCGATTACTGGAGCTGGTTCTGGAAGGCGGTCTTCACGATCGTGACGCTGAGTGCCGGCTTCAAGGGCGGGGAGGTGACGCCACTGTTCTTCATCGGCGCTGCCCTTGGCAATGCGCTCGCGGCCATTCTCGGCGCGCCGGCAGATCTCTTTGCGGCACTGGGCTTCGTTGCCGTGTTTGCCGGTGCCACCAATACGCCGCTCGCCTGCATGATCATGGGCATCGAGCTCTTCGGCGCGACGCACACCGTCTACCTCGCCGTCGCCTGCTTCCTCGCTTATATCTGCAGCGGTCACACCAGCATCTATCTGTCGCAGCGTCTGGGCATCGCCAAGAGTGCGGCTTCCGGCCAGATCACCGCCGATGTTCCGCTTCGTCATATTCGCGAACAGGGATCGAAGGCGCGCGGCAAAAATGCCCGCAAGACCGAAAAGGCTTGACGCGAGACGACCGGTGATTGTCGAAAGTCTTGCGATGCTGATAGTCAGGAAGCCTCAGTCCGGATATCGTCCAACCACCGCAGGAGATTATCGTGATCTATCTTGTCGTTTTTCTCGGTGCTGGACTAGGGGGTGCCTGCCGTCTTGGCATCAACGAGATTGCGGCTCGATTGCTCGGAGTCGATTTTCCGTTCGGCACACTCATCATCAACGTCGTCGGGGCGTTCTTCATGGGCGTCCTGACGGAGTATTTCGTCTTTCGCGGCGGTGTGTCGCAGGAACTCCGGCTATTTCTGACGACGGGTGTTCTCGGCGGCTTCACGACATTCTCAACCTTTGCACTGGAGAGCGTCGCGCTCTGGGAGCGAGGCCAATGGATGCCGTCCGTCGCCTATGTCGTACTGTCGGTTTTCCTGTCGATAGCGGCGCTTATCGCCGGATTAGCGATTGTCCGGCTAATAATTTCGGGGCAAACTGTCTGAGGAAAAGACATTGGCTACCTTTGCCGCATTTTTGCCGATTATGAGGTGAAATCCTCCGGGAAATCGTCGAAGATTTCTTCCATGAGAAACCAACGCTGATCGCGAACGGACGCTCTTGCGAAATTCGACTATTCAACTCATATAATCGATTATTATGATCATCGCATAACCAAGGAGACGGGCGTCAATCAGGAACGGGCAGGTGAGCATTGACGATGTTAAACCTGTTGCCACCTTGCAATCCTCCTGCAATTCCCAGGTGGCAATGCTTCCTCTCGGACGGCCTTGAGACAGACATGACGGAGAGTCCTTTGAGCGCACCTGCTCCCACTTCCACAGAAACTCATGCTCCGGAACAAACCTTCGGCACCGCCGGCCTCGCGCCGATGGACCGCCCGAGCGCCATGACGCGCTTTTTCATGGGTATCGTTGCCTGGGCTGAAAGCCTCAATCTGAAATATGCCAAGCTCGGCAATCCGCCGGTCTACGACGTCGCGACCTTCCCCTGGGCGGCCGAGATCGAGAAGGATTATCCGGCGATCCGCGCCGAACTCGAAAAGGTGCTGTTGCGCCAGAGCGAGCTACCGACATTCCAGGATATCTCCACCGACGTGAAGACCATCTCGACCGATACGCGCTGGAAGACCTTCTTCCTCCTCGGTTTTGGTGTGAAGTCCGAGCAGAACATCAAGGCATGCCCCAATACCTGGGCGGCTGTGCAGAAGATCCCCGGATTGACGACGGCGATGTTCTCGATCTTCGAGCCTGGCAAGCATCTTCCGGCGCATCGTGGCCCCTATAATGGCGTGCTGCGCCTGCATCTCGGCTTGATCGTGCCGGAGCCGAACGAGAAGCTGGCGATCCGTGTCGACAAGCAGATTTGCCACTGGCAGGAAGGCAAGGCGCTGATCTTCGATGATGCCTATGAGCATGAGGCCTGGAACCATTCCGACAAGACCCGCGTGGTGCTCTTCGTCGATTTCGTCAAGCCGCTGAAATTCCCGGCACGCTTTGTCAACTGGGCGCTGATGAACTTGGCGATCTTCACGCCGTTCATCAAGGAAGGTCTCGACAACCACAAGGAATGGGAAAAGAAGTTCTACGCCGAGGCCGAAGCGCTGAGAAACCGCCCGAAGGCCTGATCCGCGTTTGTCTACGAAGTTTATGAACAACCCCGGAATCCGTAGCGGATTCCGGGGTTTTGTTTTAGCCGGTCAGGCGTAATCGTCAGGCCGGTTTGTCCGTCTCTTCGGTGTCGCCGTCATAATTGTCGTTTGACTGGACCACCGCGGGCTTGCTGTCGAGATTGCCGAGCAGCGCCGAGATGGCATTGTCGCCATCGAAACCGGCTTCCTTGAGCAGGCGGTCGAGGATCGGCTTGTTGGCCTGATAGGAGAGAAGCTGACCGGCGAGACCTTCGCCGAGGCCGACGCCACTGCCGCCAGTCGCTCCGTTGCCATTGCGGCCGAGCATGCCGCCGGTGTCGAAGATGCGGATATCCGAGATCTTTTCGATCGGCTTGACTGCTTCGGCAAGCGCTGCTGGAACGATGCGGATGCGCTCGCGGGTGATCTCGAATTCGATGATGGCGGGGCTGAGCTTGTTGCGTGCTTCATTGAGCAGCGCCTCGCTCTCGGCCGTGGCCTTACCGGTTTCCAGAATACCCTTGGCCTTGATGATCGCGGCATCGGCCTCGGCGGTGGCCAGTGTCTTGATGGCATCCGCCTGGTCGATTGCCGCCTGCTTTTCGGCTTCTGCGGCGATGGTGACTGCCGTTGCCTGGGTCTGTGCGCGCTTCTGTGCATCGATCACGGCGATCTGCTTTTCGCGCTCGGCGATTTCGACGGCCTTGGCGGTGCCGACCTTTTCTTCGGCGGCGATGGCGAGTGCACGGGCGGCTTCGGCTTTTGCCTTGGCTTCCGACTCCTCGCGGCTCTTGTTGGCAACTGCGATGGCGCTTTCCTGCGCTACGATCTGGTTGTCGCGGCGAGCTTCCGTTTCACGCTGCTGGACCGCACGGGCCGAGTCGATGTTGGCGGACTCACGCACCTGCTTGGCCATGGCCTCGCGTTCAGCGATGGCCTGCTCGGCGGCAATGCGGGCTTCCTCTTCCGAGCGCTTGGCGGCCTGTTCCTGCTGAGCGGTTTCGGCGCGGGTGGCAGCGGATTTGTTGGCGATGTCGCGCTGCTGGTTCAGTTCGGCCTCGCGCTTCGTCCGATCGATGGTCAGCGATTGCTGCCGCGCCTCCAGGTCCTTCTGGGCGATTGCGACTTCGGTATCGCGAACGATTTCGTTGCGTTCCTTCTTGCGGCCTTCGGTGACGCGGGTGAGCGCGGCCAAACCATGAGCATCGAAGAAGTTGTTGGCATTGAAATGCTTGATGTCGGTCTGGTCGAGGCGGGTCAGCGACACCGACTCGAGTTCAAGACCGTTGGATTGGAGGTCTGAACCAACGGCTTCCTGCACCGCCTTGACGAAATCCATGCGTTGCTCCTGCAGCGCGTCGAGGTTCATCGTGGCGGCGACGGAGCGCAGGCTG
>BFBZ01000532.1_pt1 | contig 34952 bp, 37 predicted proteins | sample 1888401 | NCBI WGS metagenome assembly BFBZ01 (sample SAMD00112614, study PRJDB3348) | symbiont metagenome | host: Chara braunii | reverse complement strand
TGGGGCCGATGGCCGGGCAGGCCGGCCATTTCAACGTCTACGCTCCGCAATTCGCGCCGGCGGAGCAGCTCGTCTACGGGCAGAAGCGCTACAGCAACGAGGTCAATCGCCTGTACGGCGTCCTCGACAAGCGCCTGGCCGACCGACCGTTCGTCGCCGGCGACTATTCGATCGCCGACATGGCGATCTGGCCCTGGGTGGTGAGCTACAAGAATTTCGGCCAGACGCTCGAGGACTTTCCGAATCTCAAGAGGTGGTTCGCAGAGATCGGCAAGCGACCGGCCGTGGTGAAGGGCCAGGCGGTCGGCGCCGACTTGCGCCAGGCCCCGGGCACCCAGACCGAGGAACAGCGCAAAGTGCTGTTCGGCCAGACTGCGGCGGTCGTTCGTTGACCATCAACCGTTTCGGCGGCCGATCTCCTGCGCCAACCGGACTATGCGTCGACGCAGAGCGATCGGCTTCATGATTTCGACCTCGCTGCCCAGCCGCAGGAGGTCGAGAGCGGCCTGGTCGAGTGACTCGATCGGGATCGTCACTTCGATCCACCCTCTGATGCCGGCCGGTCGTGCCGTTTCGCGCGCGGCTTGCTGGACGGCAGTACCCAACGGGTCGAGGCGTTCGCGGCCCAATCGCGACACGCGCAGGGTTGCGCGGCCGCGATAGACGCCGACCTCGTAGGCACGGATCGAAGCGGTCCAATAGCGCACCAGGTCGAAGTCCTTCGGCCGCTCGAAGCGTTTGTCGGTCGGGGTCAGCTCGAGAATGCTGCCGACGCGATAGGTGCGCAGCGGAGCGTCGCGCGGCTCGCCGACGGCGGCGACGCAGTACCAGGTGCCGGCCTTGAGGACGAGGCCGAGGGGCTTCAGCCGCCTTGCCACGGATCCGTCGCCGCGGCGATAGCGGATCTCGACGATCGTTTCGTTCCATACCGCTTTGGCGAGCGTCGGCAGCAGGCTGGCACTCTCGGCGCTGCGGAACCAGTCGACCGGATCGAGGTGAAAGCGGGCGGCGATCCGTCGGGCGCCTGAACGCGTCTTTTCAGGCAGCGCCGCTGTGAGCTTGAGCTCGGCCGCCGCCATCACTTCGGCCAGGCCGAGTTCGGCGGCAGGGCCGGGGAGACCGGCCAGGAACAGGGTTTCCGCCTCTGCAGGCGAGAGGCCGGTCAGCCGCGTGCGATAGCCGTCGAGCAGCTGGAAACCGCCGCCCGGTCCACGATCGGCATAGACGGGCACGTCGGCGGCGCTCAGCTGGTCGATGTCGCGGTAGATCGTGCGCACCGACACTTCGAACTGGGCCGCCAGCGCTTCCGCCGTGGTGCGCCCGCGGGTCTGCAGGGTCATCAGGATGGAGAGGAGGCGGCTGCCACGCATGATTGTCAGGCTAGCAGAAAATCCTGACGTAATCTGTCAGCTATAGAGGCGTAAACCTGAACTCCCAGAAAACAGAGCAACGGGAGCTCAGTCATGTCGCAACGCAACGCCTTTGATTTCCTGGTCGGATCCTGGAACGTCCATCACCGCTACCTGCACCGCCGCATGGCGGGATGCACCGACTGGATCGAGTTTCCGGGCACCTGCTCCATGCACAAGATCCTGGGTGGGCTGGCCAACGTGGACGACGGCGACATCCACCTACCGGCAGGTCGCTATAGCGGCGTGAGCCTCAGGACCTACGACCCCGCACGCGATGCCTGGTCGATCTACTGGCTCGACAGCCGCCATCCCGGAGAGATCTTTCCGCCCGTGCACGGCCGCTTCGTCGACGGCATCGGCACGTTCGAAGGCGAGGACCGCCATGACGGCCAAGCCGTCCGTGTGCGCTTCCTTTGGTCGCGCATCACGCCGATCTCGGCGCGCTGGGAACAGGCCTTCGCCCCGGCCGATGGCGGCGACTGGGAAACCAACTGGATCATGGATTTCACGCGGACGGCTTGAACGGCACCGGACAGGAGGAACAACGAGATGCAAACCTACGATCGTGCTTTCGTCGAGACGTTCCTGAAACCGTGGAACGATCATGATGTCGACGGCGCCATGGCCTTGATGGCCGACGACTGCCTTTGGGAAATTCCCAGAGGTCCCGAGCCGTGGGGAACACGCTTCGAAGGGGCAGCCGCGGTCCGTGCCGCCATCGCCAACACCTTCAAGGCGACACCCGATGTACGTTACGAGCTGGTGCGCTCGGCCTTCGGTCCGGATCTCATCGTTCTCGAGTTGCTGGTGGTCGGCACGTCGGCCAACGGTACGCCTCTGAGATTCCAGGCGTGCGATGTGATGACCATGAGGGACGGCAAAGTCAGCGCCAAACGCTCGTACCGCAAAGTGGCGGAATGACGACGGACGCAGCCGCATAGGAATTTCATAAGGGTGTCATCTAAGCCGTCGCGTTGCTCTTGACGCCCGAAGGACGGACAACCACGTTGGCGGTGCCCCTTGAACCGAAGGGGCAGGAGGCACTGTCATGCAGAATCAAGAACGTGAACTCATCACGGGACTTTTCGACCGGCTGCAGCCGTTCGAAGCACAGCCACGCGATGCCGAAGCCGAAGTGCTGATCCGCGATCTCGCGGCGCGCCAGCCGGCATCGTCCTATCTGCTCGTTCAAACCGTGCTGGTCCAGGAGCATGCCCTGAAGGCAGCCCAGGAGCGCATCGCTGAACTCGAAGCCAAGGTCGCAGCGGCACCTGCCGCGGCAGCGGGCGGCGGCTTCCTCGGGAGCGCCCCCAAGATCGGTCCCTGGGGGGCCGCGCCTTCGGCCTCGCCACCCGCGCAACCGTCGGCAGCTCAATCGCCGGCACCGCAATCGCCCGCACCGCAATCGCAAGGGCTGCGTCCGTCGGTTCCGTCCTCCGTGCCTTCAACGCGCTCGCCGTTGCAGGCGGCCGTGTCGCAGCCGCCGGCGGGCGGTGGCTTCCTGCGCACCGCAATGGCGACAGCCGCGGGCGTCGCAGGCGGCGCTTTGCTGTTCGAGGGCATCCGCAATCTGATGGGGGGCAGCTCCAACCCGTTCAGCCAAGGGGGCAGCAGCCAGCAGGCGGCCGTGCCGCAGGCGCCAGCGGAACTCACGCCGCCGGACACGCTGCAATCGCCCCCCCAGGATCAGCAGAACCAGGATCAGACGTACCAGGATCAGGCCTACGATCAGTCGTCCGATTCAGGTAACGACTATGATACAGCATCGTACGACGACGGCGGAGGGGACGACGACAGCTGGGCCTGAGCCGTTTCGCGAAACAAGGGGGAGAAGCGAGAGATGATCGAACTGCATACGTGGGGCACGCCGAACGGCCGCAAGGTTTCCATCATGCTCGAGGAATGCGGGCTGCCTTACAGCGTCCACAAGGTCGACATCTCGAAGGGCGAACAGCACAAGCCGGAGTTCCTGCGCATCAGCCCCAACAACCGCATTCCCGCGATCCTCGATCCCGACGGTCCGGGCGGCAAGCCGTACAGCCTCTTCGAGTCCGGGGCCATTCTGATCTACCTCGCCGACAAGACGTCGAAGTTCCTGCCGGCCTCGGGTGTGGCGCGCTACGACGCGATGCAGTGGCTGATGTGGCAGATGGGCGGCTTCGGGCCGATGCTGGGGCAGGCGCATCATTTCCTGCGCGCGGCACCGTCCAAGATCGAGTATGGCATCAAGCGCTATGTCGATGAGGCCAAGCGCCTCTATGGCGTGCTCGATCGGCAGCTTGCCGCCAAGGCCTTCGTCGCCGGCGAGGAATACACCATCGCCGACATGTCGATTTTCCCGTGGGCGGCGCGTCACGAGTGGCACACCGTGAACCTGGCCGATTTCCCCAACGTCAAGCGCTGGTACGATATCGTGAATGCACGGCCCGCCGTGACCAAGGGCATGGCGGTGCCGTTCCTCAACTGACGTGAGCCGCTCGGTCGTCAAGGCTTTCATGGCGTTGGCCGCGGCGCTTCTGCTGTCGGCCTGCGCCCAGCCGAGCGGGGCGCTCGTCTGTGCGCCGCCGCTCAAGCCCGCGCTCGAGGTCGATCTCTATTTCGGCCGGGGCAAGCCGGGCGGCGGTGAGGTGAGCGACGTCGAATGGGCGGCGTTCGTCAGCGAGACCGTGACGCCGCACTTCCCGGCTGGGCTCAGCGCATCGGAGATCGACGGTCAGTATCGCGGATCGACCGGCCGCATCGTGCGGGAGCGCAGCAAGCGGGTGACCTTCGTCGTCTTCGACGCACCCGCCCATCATGCAAAGGTGACGTCGATCATCGACGCCTACCTTCGGCGGTTCGGCCAGGAGAGCGTGCTGCGGGTCGAGCGGCCGGTCTGCGCCGGGCTCTAGTTGGGGGTGGTTCACTGCACCGCGAAAGCACGCTAGGGTCGCTTCCGTCATTCGTACCTGCAGGAGTGCACTGGCCATGAGCAAGGATCCGAAGTCACGCAAGACCTTCGCGCTTGCGACGCCCACCGACCTCGGCGCAAACGCCACCAAGGATCTGGCGGGCGGCCTCAACCTGCTGCTGGCCGATATTGCCGCCCTCTATTGGAAGACCAAGAACTTCCACTGGCATGTCTCGGGACCGCACTTTCGCGACTACCATCTGCTGCTCGATGATCAGGCGACCCAGATCGAAGCCATGATCGATCCCGCGGCCGAGCGGGTGCGCAAGCTCGGCGGCACCACCATCCGTTCGATCGGGCACATCTCGCGCCTGCAGCGCCTGCTCGACAACGATGCCGACTATGTGACGCCGCTCGACATGCTGGCGGAGCTGCAGGACGACAACAAGCAGCTCTGCACCCACATGCGCACGCTCCACGAGCTCTGCGACGAACACAACGACGTCGCCACCGCGAGTCTCATCGAGAACTGGATCGACGAGACCGAACAGCGCGTCTGGTTCCTCTACGAGACGACGCGCCGTACCGAGGGGTGAGGCGGCCCTGCGTCGGGCGGCAGCTCAGTTACTGCCGCTCGGCCCAGCCGATCATCTTGCCGATGAAGACATCGCAGGCGTCCATCTGCGAGCGCGCCACGAATTCGTTGGGCTGATGGGCCTGCGAGATATCGCCCGGGCCGCAGATCACCGTCGGGATGCCGTGGCTGCGGAAGATGCCGGCCTCGGTGCCATAGGGCACGGCATAGGTGCGGTTGCCGCCGGTCCATTGCAGGGCGAGCTTGGCCGCTTCCTCGTTCTCCTGCGGCAGCAGGCCGGGCACGAAAGAGCGGCGCTTCAACGTGATGTCGGCGTCGGGGTGCTTGGCCTTCATCTTGGGCAACAGCAACTCGGCGATGTACGTCTCGGCCCGCCGCTGGACTTCCCAGGGGTCGTCGCCGGGCAAGGTGCGGTACCCCCAGTTCAGAGTGCATTCGCGCGCCAGGATGTTGCCGGCCGTGCCGCCGGTGACGATGCCGACATTGATGGTCGTATGCCCCGGCACGGTGTCGAGGTCGGTCCGCTTGCGCTGGGCCAGCTCGATCTGCAGCTCGTTCAGCCAGTGGATGAAGTCGCCGGCGAAATGGATGGCGCTGACCCCGAGATGGGTCATGGAGGAGTGTGCCTCCACGCCGGTGAAGGTGGCGACAATGCCGCCGCCGGCATTCTGCGCATTGACCACCCCCATCATGGTCGGCTCGCCGACGATCACGGCCTGCGGACGCGGGACGTTGCCGACCAGCTTCTCGGCCAGCGCATGCGCGCCCAGACAGCCGATCTCCTCGTCATAGCTGAAGGCGAAATGCATCGGCACCTTGAGCCTGGCCTTCTTGAGGGCCGGCACATGGGCGAGGCAGGCTGCGATGAAACCCTTCATGTCGCAGGTGCCGCGGCCGTAGAGATTTCCGTCCGGCTTTTCGGTGAGTGTCCAGGGATCTGTCGTCCAGGGCTGGCCGTCGACCGGCACCACGTCGGTATGGCCCGACAGGACGATGCCGCCCTCGGCCATGGGCCCGATGGTGGCGAACAGGTTGGCCTTGGTGCCGTCCTCGTTGGGCACGAGCGTGCTCGGCACCTCGTGGTCGGTGAGATAGGCCTGGATGAACTTGATCAGGTCGAGGTTCGAATTGCGCGAGGTGGTGTCGAACGCCACCAGGCGCTGCAGCATGTCGATGGAGGAGGGGGCGGAAGCAGTCATGGGCTGCACCGTCGCATGTCGGGCGCGAAGACGTAAAGGCCGGCGCGTGCTAGGGTAGCCCTGCGGAAAGATCCGATGTGGCTGTTCAAGAAAGCGATGCCCTTGCCTGCTGCGGCGCTCGAAATCCATCGAGCGACGGCACCGCTATTGGCGCGCCTGCGCAACCGGATGGCGCCGTTCGGGCTCGACCGCCGCGAGGCCTTCGAGCTCGAGGGCGTGGCTTTCGTCCATGCCGGTGCCGTGTCGGGGATCGAAGGCAGCCGCTTCCCTGAGGCCGATCGCGATCGCCTGCAGGATGCCTTTTCGCTGACCTATGCCGACCACGTGCTGCGGCTGCGGCTCACCCACAATCTCTTCGAGCTGCATCCGCCGCTGCTGGCCATCGAAGCCAATGCAGCGCAACAAAGGCTGCGTTTCACCTCGCACGACCGGCTCGATCTCGCCAACCTGCAGCAGCTTCTGGTGTCGCGGGTTGCCACCTATCGGCGCGGCAATCTGGAGGATCAGATCAGGGCGTTCCTCGGCTTTCTGGAGGCAGATGCCAATCCGCCTTTCGAGCTGATGTTTTCCCTGGCGGTCTTTCTGGCTGACACCCAGCAGATCGTGCGCGACAAGGCCGACGAGTTGCACGAACGGGTGTTCCTGTCCTGATGCAGGCTCGTCAGCCGCCGGCCAACCAGGCCCAACCCTTCGCCGCCACGAAGAGACCGATCCCGAAGGAGAGATGCGTGACGACGCTCTTGAGACGGGCGGCGCCGGGGCGGGGTGTACGCGAGGCGGCAAGGCCCGCACCGAAAGCCGGCTGCACGACCAGGAACGGGACAAGGACCGTCACGAGGCCGACGACAAGGGCTGGCGCGAGCGACGGTGTGTGGGCCCAGCCCAGTCCCCAGACGGCCAGCAGCACGGCAGCGAAGGCGATGCCGATCGCATAGTGTGCCAGCCAGCCCAGCGCTTTTTCACCGCCGATCGGCGGTGCCGCTGCGATGGCCTGATGGTGCCATTGGCCACGCATCATATGGCCCAGCCACCGACCGACCAGGCGGTAATCGAGTGCGGGGATGCCGAGCAGGTGCTTCTGCGCCGCCGTCCAGAGATCCATGAAGGCGGTGGCGCCGATCCCGATGGCTCCGGCCGAGAGTGCAAAGGCCGTTACGTCAGTCATGCTTGGCTCCTTCAAGAGGCCGTCGGCCGGCGACGGCATAGACGATGGCGGCGGCAATGACGCAGCTCGCGCTCGCGGTCGCAAAGGCAAGGGCGTAGCCTTCGACGGCATCGGTGCGCGTGGCGGCGACGGCCATGAGAAGGGCGAAGCCCAATGTCGGGCCGAGCTCCATGGCCGTGTTCATGACGCCGCCGGCCAGACCCATCCGATCGAGTGGAACGTTCCGGGTCGACAGCACGGCCGCGCCGGCGAAAGAGAGCGCCATGCCGATTGCCAGCAGGACCTGGCCGGGCAACAGGACGCCCGCGAACGAGGTGCTGTTGTTCAAGGTGGCGAGACAGGCGAGACCGGCGGCACCGGTCAGGAAGCCGGCGGCGGTGGCCAAGCCGGCGCCGATGCGGACCACGATCGATACCGCGATCAGGTTGATGCCGATCAAGGCGGCGGCGAAGGGCAGGAACGAGACGGCAGTCTCGAACGCGCTCCAGCCACGGACCTGCTGCAGATAGATCAGCAGAACGTATTCGATCAGCAGCGATCCCGCGGCGGCAAGGAGCATGCCGGACAGTCCGGCAAGTCGTGCCGGGTCGAGGAGAAAGCCTGGCGGCAGGAGCGGGGTCTTCACCCTGCGTTCGACCAGGAAGAAGACCGCGAGTAGCAGGCTGCCGGCCGCCAGTGGGGCAAGCACCTGCGCCGATGTCCAGGCCTTCTCGTGACTGGCGATCAGTCCATAGCTTGCTGAGACCAGGCCCGCCGTGGCGAGAAGCGCGCCGACCGGATCGAGCCCGGGGCGCGCCGCGTCCGGCGCGGGCCGGGCCGAGGGCAGCAGCGTTGCGGCAGCGACCAGGCCCAGCGTCGACACGGCGATCGGCACGGCGAACATCCAGCGCCAGGAGACGAAACTGGCGACCATGCCGGACGACACGAAGCCCAGGATGGCGCCCAGCACCGATACGCCGCCCCAGATGGCCATGGCGCGGCCAAAGGCAATGACCTCGGGAAACAGGGCCCGTAACAGGGCAAGGGCGGCTGGCGCGATCAGCGCGCCGGCAACGCCCTGCAGGAAACGCATCGCCGTCAAGCTCTCGAAGTCGGGCGTGAACGCGGCGATCAGCGACGCGGTCCCGAACAGCGACAGGCCGGTCGTGAAGAGCCGTCTGGCGCCGTAGCGATCGGCCAGGCGTCCGCCAAACAGCAGCAGGCCGCTGAAGGGGAGCCCGTAGGCCACCTGCAGCATCAGCAGGTCCGCGTCGCCGAGGCGAAAGGCGGCGGCGATCGTCGGCAACGGAATCATGATCAGGGCGATGGTGAAGATCAGCGTCGCCTGGACGATGGCCAGGATCGCGAAGGCGGGCATCCGGGACGGCATGAGGTTTTCCAACGGGCGGGCTTTTCAAACGGCGTGGTCCGGGGCACGCTACAAGTTCAAGTGAACTTGAGGTCAACCATGAAGTTGCTGGACATCGCCGAGGTGGCCGAGCGCTCCGGACTGCCGGCGTCCACCCTGCGCTTTTACGAAGAGAAGGGGCTGATCGCGTCGGTCGGGCGCCGCGGGCTGCGGCGGCTGTTCGAGCCCGCCGTGCTGGAGCGCCTGGCGTTGATCGCGCTCGGCACCGGAGCGGGCTTCACCCTGGAGGAGGTCGGCGCCATGTTTGGCCCCGATGGCCGGCCGCGCATCGATCGCACGCAGCTCACGGCAAAAGCCGGCGAACTCGACCGGGCGATCCGGCGCCTCACCGCCATGCGCGACGGCTTGCGGCACGCTGCAGTCTGCCCGGCGCCCAGTCACATGGAGTGCCCGACCTTCCGGCGCATCCTGCGCGTTGCCAGTGCCGTGCGAGCCCGTCGTCCCAAGAGCCGCGTGCTGCCGGGCCGTACCCAGGTCAGGCGTGCTTGAAGGTGGCGCCGAGCCAGTCCCGCCATTTTGCTTCACCCGCTGCGGCCTGCCGCGCGGCATCGTCGCCGTAGAGATAGACGGCCATGCTGGCGTTGGTCGCCTTGCCTGCGCCGTAGGAGCCGACCAGGGCGATGCCGGGCGCCGGCGCGCTCAGGCGCAGCATGAGATAGCGTTGCCTGTCGTCCTGATGGACGCGCTCGACCACGCCCGCCAGGTCTTGCGGCGCTTGTGGTGCCGTCCTTTCGTCGCCGACATTGGCGGCCGAGAGGCCGAGCGCCTGGGTCAGCCGCTCCCAGCCGGTGGCCGGCGGAAGGTCGATCTGCGTCATGACGAAAAAAGACGCCGTCTGCTGGACCGCGGCGAAGTGAGCGAGATAGAGGCGCAGCACCTCGAAGAAAGCGGGCCAGCCGTTCTCGAAGCTCTCGAGCTGGTCGTCCCAGTCGTCGGTCGATGCAAACAGCGAATGAACCATGCGCACGACGCAGCGGTTGCCCGACCGGCTCGTGACGGTGATTTCGGTGGCCACGGGCGGCGCGCCTTCGCTCCAGTCGCGTTCGACGTAACCGAAGCGGCGCGGTGGCTCCCAGGTCGTCACTTCGCCGGCCGAGTTGCCGTTGGGGCCGAAATCGAAGCGCACCGTGCCGCCGACCCGCTCGTCTATCGTCGTCCGGGTGAACCAGGCGGTGTTGCCCGGACCTGTCGCCATCGCCTGCCACACCTGCTCGGGCGTGCCGGGCACGATCAGTTCCATCTCGACCCAGCGCTTTCCGGTGCCGTCTTTCTTGAGAGGCATGACAGGCGTCCTTTCAGGGTTTGATGTTGCCCGGAGCCGGGTAGGAGGCGACGACGAGGCGATGAGGGCGGCCACCCGGCGCGTTCTCGTCGTGATAGCGCGCGGCGAGCGTCGTGACGGCCTGGGCGAGTTCCGCCGTAAAGGCTGCCCGGTCGGCCGGAGACCGGAAGCGGATCACGGTGTCGATCGACAGCGTGGCGAGACGCTTGTTCTTTTCGCGCGCACTCCGCCACAAGGCACCGACCTCGCGGACGATGCGCGCCGCCAGGGCGATCAGGTAGCTGGCGGACAGGCGGTCGTTGTTTCGCGCCGGGTCCGCGCCGATCGCGCCCAGGGCTGCCGGCGAGACTACATAGGACGATGCTGTCGCGATCATGAGGCGTTCGGTAAGTCCGCCCCACTGGCGCTCTTCGGCCTGCTCGATCAGTTGGTGATCCTCCAGGCCGCGCAGGTGATAGTTCACCTTCTGGCGTGACAGACCGACCCGGCCGGCCAGCGTGGCGGCGGAGGCAGGGGCCGACAGCTCGGCGAGCAGGCGGGATTTGATGGGATCCAGCGCGATCGCCGCTGTGGCCGCATTTTCGATGACATCGAGCTCGAGCATGGTCTCTCATCGCATTGACAAAATAATTTGTCAATCCGGTACACGATGCGGAAGGGGCTCCCGACGCTGCCACCATCGGCTGCTTGTTCGCCGCGGCGGTCCCGTTGTAACGAGAAGAACGAAGGAGCGTGCCGCATGAAGATATCGATGTCCCGCAGGATGCTTGCCTTGGCTGCCGTGTCGATATCGAGCGGCCTTCTCGCCGCTGCGCCCGTACACGCTGAAGACAAGCTCCTCAACGAAGTCGTGAGCTTCAACGGCGCAATACTTTTCATGGATACGCGCGTTCCCGGCCTCGTGATCGGTGCCGTTCGCAACGGGGAGACAGCCGTTTTCGGCTTTGGCGAAACCGCCCCAGGATCGGGCAAGGAACCCGATGGCCAGACGATGATGCGTATCGGGTCGATCACCAAGGCCTTTACCGGACAGGTCTTCGCCGGCCTCGTCTCCCAGGGAAAGGTCGGGTTCACCGACCGTCTGCAGGATCGTCTCGGCTGGCCGGTCAAGGTCCCCGAGAAAGGTGGGCAGCCGATTCGCCTGATCGACCTGGCGACGCATACGTCGGGCCTGCCGCGCGAGGTCGATCGTGCCGCGTCGCCGACGGATGATCCGTTCCGCAGCTTGACGCAGGAGGCCTATGTTAAAGGCCTGCAGTCCGATCCCTTGCTCTTCACGCCCGGCCGCGGCGCGCTCTACTCGAACTTCGCCTTCGATCTTCTCGCCGCAGCGCTCGCCCATGCGGCCAACAAGCCGTACGACGTGTTGCTCAAGGAGATCGTTCTCGATCCGGCAGGCTTGAAGGACACGGTCCTGGCGTTGCGCGACGGGGACGCGGCCCGCGTGATGCAGGGGCACAATTTCGACGGCAAACCGATGCCGAATGTCAGGGCAACGCCGGTGATGGCCGGTGCCAGTAGCCTCTACTCGACGCCCAACGACATTCTGCGTTGGCTCGCCTGGCATCTCGACAAGTCCTCGGCGCAGGGAACCGAGCTGCGGCTGCTCGATCATGCTGCCTACGTGCCGCGGGACGGGCTCAATCCTGTGTCGGGCCTCGACGATGCCGGTCACATGGATGCCATGGGGCTGGGCTGGATCGTTTTGGCGCCCAAGGGCTCGCGGCCTTTGATCCTGCAGAAGGCGGGCGGCCTGCAGGGCATTTTCTCCTATACCGCGTTTGCGCCGACGCGCGGCGTCGGCGTCTTCGTTGCCATCAACCAGTTCAATGTCGGCGCCTTTACCGCGATGGCCAACCTGGCCAACGGCCTGATCGAACAGCTCGCGCCGCGTTGAGCCGCCGTTCGACCGCACAGGGCGTCGCGTATCTCACCTGGAGAATTTCCGCGCGCCGGCGACGCACAGGATCACCGCGGCGGTCACCGCGATCATTGTCGACGTCACCGGCTCGTGCAGCAGCGTGGCGGCCAGCGCCAGACCGAAGAAGGGCTGCAGGAGCTGCAGCTGGCCGACGGCCGCAATGCCGCCCTGGGCGAGGCCGCGATACCAGAAGACGAAGCCGATCAGCATGCTGAACAGTGAGACGTAGGCAAGGCTCATCCAGGCAGCCGAACCGACCTCGGAGAAGCTGCGCGGCATGTAGAGGAGCGCCAGCGCGATCATGGCCGGCAGCGACAGCACCAGCGCCCAGGAGATCACCTGCCAGCCGCCGAGCGTGCGCGACAGCCTCGCGCCTTCGGCGTAGCCCAAACCGCAGACGACGATCGCCGCGAACATCAGCGCGTCGCCGACCGGCGATGCGGCGAGGCCCTGCAGCAGCGCGAAGCCCGCGACCAGGGCGCTGCCGAGCACGGAGAAGATCCAGAACGCCGGCTTGGGCCGCTCGCCGCCGCGCACGACACCGAAGATGGCGGTCGCGAGCGGCAGCAATCCGACGAACACGATCGAGTGGGCCGACGTCACGTGCTGCAGCGCCAGCGCCGTCAGCAGGGGAAAGCCGACCACGACGCCCAGCGCGACGACCGTCAGAGACACCAGATCGCGGCCCGAGGGGCGCCGCTCCCTGAAGATCAGCAGCAGGCATAAGGCCAGGACGCCGGCGATTGCCGCCCGGGCGACCGTGAGGAACACGGGATCGAACTGCAGCACCGCCACGCGCGTGGCAGGGAGCGAGCCGCTGAAGATCACCACACCGATGAAGCCGTTGATCCAGCCGGCCGTCGTCCGGTCCATGTCGAGCCCTTCCGATTGAAGGACTCCTATGGACATTGATGCCAGCCATCTCCAATAACAGTTCAATACGGTTGAAATGAACTGTTATGCTTACGAAAGCCATACGGTTTGGGGATCGGCAGGGCCGATGAGCGGGAAGACCCGGGTCGAACTGGTGATGGACACCATCCGCCGGCGGATTGCCGGGCGGAGCCTCACGGTCGGTGCCAAATTGCCGTCGATCCGGCAACTGGCCGCGGTGCTGAAAGTCTCGACCTCGACGGTGGTCGAGGCCTATGAGCGGCTGGTCGCCGAGGGCGTGATCCGCGCGCGGGCCGGTTCGGGTTTCTATGTCGCCGGCCAGACCGCGACGATGGCGCTTTCCAAGATCGGGCCCAAGCTCGACCGCGCCGTCGATCCGTTCTGGGTCTCGCGGCAATCGCTGGAAGCGGGCGACGACGAGCTGATGCCGGGATGCGGCTGGCTCCCGCCATCGTGGCTGCCGGAGGAGGGGGTACGGAAGGCCCTTCGCGCGCTCTCGCGTGCCGACGGTCCGGCCCTGGTCGACTATGGCTCCCCGATGGGCTTGCCGCCCTTGCGTCAGCTCATCGCCCGGCGCATGGCGGAGAGGGGAATCGAGGCGTCGCCGGACCAGATCATGCTGACGGAGTCGGCGACCCAGACCTTGGACCTGCTGTGCCGGATGCTGCTCGAGCCGGGCGACACGGTGCTGATCGACGATCCCTGCTACTTCAATTTCCGCGCCCTGCTGCGGGCACATCGCGCCAAGATCGTGAGCGTCGCCTATACGCCACTCGGTCCGGATATCGAGCAGTTCGGCGCCGTGCTGGCCGAGCATCGGCCGCGGCTCTACATCACCAACTCCGCAATCCACAATCCGACCGGCGCCACGCTCTCCCCCGTCGTGGCGCACCGAGTCCTGAAGCTCGCCGACCAGTTCGCCCTCACTATTGTCGAGGACGACGTCTTTGCCGACTTCGAGCAAACGCCCGCGCCACGTCTGGCGGCGTTCGACGGTCTCGACCGCGTCATCCATATCGGCGGCTTCTCGAAGACCTTGTCGGCGTCGGCGCGTTGCGGGTTCGTTGCTGCGCGCCCGGACTGGATCGAAAGCCTGATCGACCTGAAGATCGCCACGTCGTTCGGCGGGGGACGGCTGACGGCCGAGCTGGTTCTGGCCGTCCTGAGCGACGGCGGACACCGCAAGCACGTCGAGGGCCTTCGTCACCGTCTCGCCCAGGCGAGGGCCCAGGTGACGGCCAGGCTCGAAACCATGGGCGTCGTGCCCTGGCTCGAACCGCAGGCCGGGATGTTCCTGTGGTGCCGTCTGCCGGACGACGTCGACGCCGCGAACGTTGCGCGTGCCGCCCTGGCGCGAAAGGTCGTGCTCGCGCCGGGAAACGTGTTCAGCCCGTCGCAGTCAGCGACGAGCTATATGCGCTTCAACGTCTCGCAGACGATCGACGAGCGTGTTTTCGGCGTGTTACGCGAGGCACTGGCGGAGGCGAGACGCCCCGGATGACGGCGAAGGAAGGCCGCCGCACCGGAACGAGCGGAAAGAAAATGGAGTCACGTACAACGCGGATAAGGCAACATGGATAAGGCGGCGCGGATAAGGCAACCGGGCGAAATCACATTCGATGGCCGTTGCATGCCTTGAGGCATTGCAACGGCAGGGTGACGAACGATCACCTCGACGATAGCTTATTCGGCAGGCAATGACAGAACACGCACTTTTCATCCATAACGACCTCCTGGGCCATGTGCCCAATCCCGGATTTTGCGGTCCGGGGTACGGCAATTCATTCCACACGATCGAGGCCGACGGCCTTCGATCCAACGGGGAGACGCCGGTTACCGTCGACAGCTCGATGCTGGCCGTAGGCGATTCCTTCACCTACGGCGACGAGGTGCGCGACGAAGAGACTTGGCCCGCCCAGCTTCAGAAGCTCACGGGCCGTCGGGTGTTCAATGGCGGCGTGACCGGTTACGGCTTCGACCAGACGATTCTTCGCGCCGAGCAGCTGGCGGCCACGCACAAGCCGTCCGTCATCATCGTGAGCTTCATCGCCGACGACATTCGGCGGACGGAGGCGAGCCGTATGTGGTGGCGCGACAAGCCGTGGTTTGCGATCGAACGGGGCGAGCTCGTTCTCAAGGGCGTGCCGGTGCCCAATCGAAAGAGGCTGCCGATCCACATCCGTCGGCGATTGGATCAGATCCTGGTCGATTGGCCGCCGGCGTTGCAGCACCTGGTTGGCTATCACAAGGCGGCGCATCACCTGGGCTTCGGGCTGGAGCTCGCGCAGCGGCTGATCGAGCGTCTGGCGAAGATGCAGGACGGCGGCGACGTCAGGCTGGTGGTGATGGCGCAGTATCCGCCGCACACCTGGGTCTACAAGCAATTCGAGGAAGAGCAGCGCCAGATCACCGGAACGCTTCTCGACTGTGCGACCAAGTGCGGGCTCGCGACGCTGGATACGTTTCGCCGCCTCGCCATCGAACCGAAGCCGCTGGATTTCTATGCCGCCACGCACATGAACGCGCGCGGCAATCAGGCGATCGCGAGCCTGCTGGCTGCGAGGCTGCCGGAGCTGACCGAACAATCGACCGGCGCGCCCGCGGCGTAGCGGGCAGAGGAATACTCCCGGCGGCCTGCTGCTGCAGCGTCGCAGCGGAAGTCGAGCGGGGCGGGACGCCCCAACAAGCCTGGCAGGCGGCGTGGCGGCGATTGGCCTACGCCTTGGTCCTATTGGCGTTCACGGGAGACGCACCATATCGGTCTCATGAGTCGGAAAGGAGGCCCTCGATGCGCACTTCGCAGAAGGTCGTCTTCGACAGGACACGGGACATCCTCGCACTGCTGGGGGGCCTGTCGACCAAGGCAATCGTCACGCTGGTAGCTTGCATTGGGCTGGGCATCGTCGGCATCTATTTCGCGACGACGATCAACTCTGATCTTCCGCTGTCGGAGTCGGGCTCCCTGGCCTTGATCATCGGGGTGACGTTCACGCTGATTATCGGTGTAGGGCTGATGGCCTTGATTTTCTTCAGCAGCCGCAACGGGTTCGACGTGCCACCGGACGTTCAGTCCACGGACAGGTCCAAGAAGAGCGGGCCGGCGACTCCCGGTGACAGCGGCTAACGGCGTTGCGGCAGACGTACCGAATTTTCATCAGCCGTGATGCGACTAGGTTTGATTGGGCGCGCCCGAGCCGAGGCCCAGCCAGATCGCTGGCAAGGCGACGGGGCAGGATCTCCGCGTCTTCCTGGGAAGCCTTAAATTTCAACGGGTTGGCAGAATATGGCGGAGAGGAAGGGATTCGAACCCTCGATAGGGCTTTAGACCCTATAACGGTTTAGCAAACCGCCGCCTTCGACCGCTCGGCCACCTCTCCGCAGCCCGTTAAGACCCCGGCGATCGACGTATCCACGACGGATGCGGGGCGGTTCTAGCGGCGGGTCGGCAGGGTGTCAAACGAGATGGCGATTTTGCTTGGATTTTCAGGGTCTTGGCATAATTTGCCCAATCCCCGGAGCAACCCTCTATGCTGGCCGAGGGGGCGGAAACGGGGAGAAGATCGTATGCGGCGTGCCTGTGGCCTGGTGTTGGCGCTCCTGACGGCGGGATGCGCCATCCCCGACAATGCCAGCTTTTCCATGCCCAACGACTTTCGGACTGGTCCGGTGCAGTGGACGGCGACCTATCCGGGCTCCTACGAGACCCTGACGAGCTGTATTGCAGCCCAGTATGCCGGCGAGTTGCGGGTCGCGCCGCAGATCTATTCCACGGTTCAGCGTTCCAGCATCCTGCTGTCCAAGGGCGGTGGGGCCGATGCGGAGTTTCAGGTCAGGCAGATCGATCCGTCGACCAGCCAGGTCACCTGGCAGCGCGCCACCGGGCTTTTCGGCAGTGGGCTGAGTGACAGCGCCGCTCGCCAGCGGGCCGACAAATGCGGCGGCGTGGGCTGAGTAGCACAGGCGAAGACAGAGGTTTGCTAGACCATAGGGTCCAACGCCCTATCGAGGGTTCAAATCCCTTCCTCTCCGCCATTAGCGCCTAATGCAAACAGTCTTCGCAGCGGCGGACGGCTGCAAAATACGCTCATACTCACCATCGACGCGGCGCTGGGTGGTACCCATCGTCTTGCTCTTTCGGGCAATAGCCTCGCCGGCACCTAGACCCGCGGCACGACCTTTCGAGGGGAAAGCCGCGTTCCGCCGGTTGTGATAGACATTCCCGTAAGCGACGACTGTGGTCCTGCCTCGGTCGTGGTGCGCTGCAATCTTTGATCTTCGACTTTGAAGCCGTTGACGGCCGACCGGCGGCCCCTCGAGAACGGCAGGGAGAGCGCGATGATCGATTTCGAACTGGAGCGCGACAAGGGGATTCTGATCGTCAGGCCGTCGGGACCCCTCGCATCCGACGATTTTCGCCAGCTTGCGGCGACGATCGACCCGTACATCCTGGAAAAAGGAAAGCTGAACGGATTGCTGATCGAGGCGCCGTCTTTTCCGGGCTGGCACAGCTTTGCCAGCCTGATCGAGCACTTTCGCTTCGTACGCGATCACCATCGCGACATCACGCGCGTGGCTGCTGTGACCGACGACGACTTCCTCAAGATTGCACCCCGCATTGCTGCTCACTTCGCCCATCCCGAGATCAGAGTTTTCGCGGGCAGCGACAAGGCAGAGGCACTGGCCTGGCTCGACGCACGGCCACTGGATGCTGACAAATGAGGATGGCACCGCTCAGTCCGCGAGCTGCTTTAGGTCTTTAGGTCTTTAGGGCGTCGTGAACCGGTGTTTGCTCGGGGACTGCACGGCCATTGGCAGACCAGTACCTTCCTTGTCGTCCTGCGCTGCGATCAACTAAACGATCCTTGCGTGATCGACGGGCCGATCAACGGCCCGACCTTCCATGCCTATGTCGAGCAGATCCTGGTGCCCACTCTGCTGCGTGGCGACAATGTCATCATCTACAACCTCGGAGTCCACAAGGGCAACGCCGTGAGTATGTACACGTAGCTGCCGCCAAAGACGGTATCGTCGGGTTGCGCCAGTCCGGAAGGGAATGACTGACCTTCGGTTTGGTCGATCGCCAGCACCTTCCTTATCGAGGAGCAATGTGCGGCCCGATCCTCCTTGGTTGCAGACTGGCTCATCGCCTTGGTTCCGCGCTCCTGCTGACGGACCGCACGATGGTCGGACGTTGCGGTGTAAGCTCGATCTGCTCCATTTCGTGCCGGATCACGAGGCCGTCACCTTCGCTCAGCGTGTACTTCACTCGGTCCGTGCCGACCTCAATCTCCAGCATCTGGCCTCGGTACGTCACGGGAAACCGCAGCCGGGCGTTGTCCTCCGGTGCACGGCGCGGCCAGAAAGCCAGCGTGCCGTCGTCATCGCGCATGCCGGCGAGCCCATAGGTCAGCATCATCCACGTGCCGCCCATCGAGGCGATATGGCAACCGTCCTTCACGTTGCCGCCGACATCGGCAAGATCCATCAGCAAAGCCGCCATCCCGTATCTGACGGCCTTGTCCGTGTCGCCGATCTGCGCGGCCACGATCGCCTCGATGCATGACGACAGAGACGAGTCGCCGGTGGTCAGCGGATCGTAGAACTCGAAGTTGCGCTTTTTCTCTTCCGGCGAAAACGTGTCCCCCAACAGGAACAAAGCCAGTATCACGTCTGCCTGCTTGATCACCTGCTTTCGGTAGATGTTGAGCGGATGATAGAACAGCAGGAGCGGGTATCGGTCGCTTGGCGTGTTTTGAAAGTCCCAAGGCTCTCTGTCGAGAAAGCCGTCATCCTGCGGAATGATCTTCAATCCCTCGTCGTATGGTACATACATGTTGTCCGCGGCGCGGGCCCAGGCCTTGGGCTCGGAAAGCTCGAGGGCCGTCCGCTCCACCAGTTCCGCATACGCGTCCGGCCTGTTCGACTTCAGGGTTTCGACCGTCTTAGCCGCATAACGCAGATTTTCCCGGGCCATCAGGTTGGTGTAGGCATTGTTGTTTACAACCGTGTTGTATTCGTCGGGGCCGGTGACGGCGTTGATGCAGAACTTTCCTTGCTTCCTCTCCGAGTAGAAGCCGAGATCCAGCCAGAGGCGCGCTGTTTCCACCAGCATCTCCGCGCCGCACTCCCAGAGGAACTGCTCGTCACCCGTTGCCTGCACGTACTTGCGCAGCGCGTACATGATATCGGCGTTGATGTGATACTGCGCGGTTCCCGCAGCATAGTATGCCGAGGCCTCCTCGCCGCTGATCGTGCGCCAGGGGAACAGCGCCCCTCGATGCCCCAATTGCTTCGCCCGCGCCCGCGCCTGCGGCAGCATACTGTAGCGAAAGGCGAGCAGATTCCTGGCGATGCGCGGCGAGGTGTAGGCCAAGAACGGCAGCACGTAGATCTCAGTATCCCAGAAGTAGTGGCCTTCGTAGGCCCTTCCGGTGACGCCCTTTGCCGGCACGCCGGCATCCTCGGCGCGCGCCGAGGCTTGGAGGATGTGGAACAGGTTGAACCGGACTGCCTGCTGGATCTCCACCGTGGTGCGCTGAGTGCGATCCGGCCTGATGTTCTCGACCACGACGTCGCTGCGTCTCCAGAAGTCCTCGACGTACTGCTCCTGGGTGGCAAGCAGCCGGTCGAACCCCCGGCTCACCACGCGGTCCATCGTCCATTCGGCACGACCGCAGAGCTCCTCTGGCGTCGCCGTGGCCGACGTGTGATAGGCCATGAACTTGTCGACGCGGATGGTTGCCCCAGCGGTGGCTTCGATCGTGAACGCGACCTGGCCGAAATCCTCAGCATGCACAGTCTTGCTGGCATGCCTGCACGAAGTCTCCAGGACGTGGTCGATGGCGCACGTCACGGCGAGGCGACTCTTCTCGGTCGCGTGACAGAGGACGACGCGACAGCCGTTGGCACGGTGGGCACGGGGATGCAGCGCCTGGTCGCCTCTCGCCAGCCGCGGATCGGCTTCTTCGGTCGAGGCGGCCGGCTTGTGCGCATTCATCTCCGAGGAGATGACTAGCGATGCTGCGGCATTGGTAACCGTCACGCGGTACGAGATCGCGGCCACATGCCTTTCGACGAAGGATACCAAGCGCCGCGACACGATCGATACCCGCTTACCCGACGGGGCCTCCCACAGGATCTCACGGTCGAGCGTGCCGGATTTCATGTTGAGGCGGCGGTCGTAGCTCAGTAGCTTCGCCCGGGGCAGCCAGAACGGCTCGTCGTCGACGAAGAGCTTGATGATTTTGCTGTCGGTCACGTTGAAGATGGTCTGGCCGGTCCTCGCGAACCCGTAGGCATCTTCCCCGTAGACGATCGGTCGGGTCTCGTAGAAGCCGTTGATGAGTGTGCTGTTCTCGGCGCAGGGACCGCCTTCCTCCGGGCAGCCGCGCATACCCAGGTATCCATTGCCGAGCGCCAGCATCGTCTCGAGTTGGGCCAGGAATTCGGGATGGAATCCCTTCTCGACGATGTTCCATTCGTCCGCCGGGTAGCCGTGCGGCGGAGGTTTCAGGCGTTCGTGATGAAGCATCGGGCTGGTCCTCTCCGGATCATGGGCCAGATCATGCGCCGTCGACGAGTTCGCCCAGGTCGTTGACAACCAGGTGTGCGCCATGGCGCCGAAGTTCCTCGGCGTTGTCGCGTCGCGCCACGCCGATGACGAGGCCGAATTTTCCCGCAAGTCCGGCCTCTATTCCCGAAAGAGCGTCCTCGACGATGACCGCCCGCGATGGTTCGACGCCCAGCAGCCTCGCTGCCATCAGGAAGGTATCTGGGGCGGGCTTGCCGGCGAGATGCTGCTGCTCGACCGTGACGCCGTCGATGCGCGCTTCGAATAGCCCGTCCACCTTGGCAGCCTTCAGGACGGCCTCGCAGTTCTCACTCGAGGAAACGACGGCGACTTTGCAGCCCAGGCCGCGAAGCGCATGGATGAACTGGACGCTGCCTTGGTAGGCGTAGACACCCTTTTCTTCGATGGCCCTGGTGACCAGCCGGTTCTTCCGGTTGCCGAGGCCTCCTACGGTCTCAGCCTCCGGCGGATCGTGCTGGCTTCCTTCAGGCAGATCGATGCCGCGCGAGTTGAGGAAGTCGCGGACACCGTCGAAGCGGGGTTTGCCGTCGACATGGAGCCGATAGTCGGCGCCCGGATCGAAGGACCGAAAGGTCTCGCCCGTTCGCGTGCTGCGCTCCTGGAGATATTCGTCGAACATCTGCTTCCAGCAAGCGGCGTGGATACTCGCCGTGTCCGTTACCACACCGTCCAGGTCGAACAGGACGGCGTCGTAGCGGTCGCGTGTGATTGGACTTCTGTAGCTGGGTTTCTGCATCGATCGCTCCCCCGCACCAAGGCAATCCAATCGACCAAAAGGCCCTTTTCAGATCTCAACGGCAGGGATCTCGCGGTAGCGGCCTGGAACGCAAGTATACCCCCATCGAGCCGGAAATGCTGGCCGGAGTGGGCGGAAAACCTAATCCAGCACTTCGTCGCCCGGGCAGCTGTCGCGGAAGATCGGCTGGCCTGGCTCGGCGATCACCTACTCGCCAAGCTGTATGAGCTTAGGGGCCAGAACTCGCTGCATCAGGCTGCGGCCACAAGCCCGAACGCCTTCTCTTCCGACCTTGGTCGCGTCAGCCAGTCGACTGCCGTTGCCAGTCGTCGGCGGACGACTATCCTTTCAGCCAGCCGTAAGGCGGCGGCTGGCATCTACATCGATGGGATTGTTGTGGCGCGAACCCGCCCTTCAGCCACGTGTGTGCCCCACTACTGATCGAAAAAGCCGCTTCAACTCTGTGCAGGGCTACGGAGCCTTGGCGTCTCGTTACTGCAGACCTACGAGAATGGTGACGCTGAGCGCCTCGCCGCGCCAGGAGCACGAGATCAACATCAACCAACTCCAAACATGAGGTGGGCTACCTGCGATGGAAGCAGGCGCAGGAAGCAACGGAAACGTTGCTCAAGAGCCGCGCCGTCGTGCTGGAGCGGTACGAATACATCTGCGCCTACTCGGGAAGACCCCCGGGCGATAGCTTTGGCCCAGATGGCGCGGTCGCCGGGGCGTCAAGCCCGGTAGGTGCCCACCGTGGGTCCGTCAGTCTGACCTGTCACCGTCAGGCCGCTGCGAATCGATGATCTGGCGACAAATATCAAGGCAGACTTCGTCTGCGGTGCATATATCTGCGGCAAAAGAAAAGGGAGGCGGCGATGGCCAAGCGAACCGTTGACGTATTCCTCGGGGACAAGCGGGCATATGTATTCTGCCTGGAATCCTCGAATCGATCGGCCACGGACTATGAGTTCATCGAACTGGCGAAAGAGGTCATGCGCAAAAATGCCTGTAGCGATAAGACCGTCGCCGACGCTCACTTTGTCGTAAGCCCGGCCTAGGTCGGATTGCACCGAGGCAGCCCATGTCCGCGCGCACGCCTGAGGTCGATTGACCGCTTTTGTCGCAAGCCGGGAAGGGGCGGCCCGGCAGGTTTGCGTACGTTGGGTGACCTATCGGGTGGGCAACGCCGAGACCGTCGCTAGCGCCTCGCGGATTTCTCCGCAGCTTCCGCCGGCCGCCAACAGCCAATCTACTGCGATCTATTCGACGACAGCTCCTGACTCTGTGTTGCTCTGGGAGAGACTGAGCCGCGCCCCATGGTTCTCGGCCTCACGCGTATGCTGGCTTGCGGAAGGCGTTGACGGCGTAAGCCGCGGCAACGCCCCCTTTGAACCGAAGGGTGGCATCATGATCATCGCGAAGCAGACCGCAGGCTAGGCGAGGACTGTTCCGTTGGTGGCTGCTTTCAATGCGATCGCGTTGATGTCAAAGCCCTGGCTAGATCGGGCGAAGTCAACTGTGATTTCGACAAAAGCTGATGCAGGCTGTCCCGCAGAATACGGCGCGAGAGCTGACCCAACGCCCCGAATGGGCCCTCTCGCGCTATCGGCCTTGCAGTCCGGGGCTGCCAGGGAGCCTCGGAGTGCGGCTGTTGCAGAGCGAGTGTTACGACTTGGGCGTGATTGAGGCTACGACCAGTCGACTATTGATCTCGGTGAGGCTGTCACCCGGCTTTACGCGTGGCAGTTGCTGACGGCCGATGTCTGTCGTCACGTCATAGGTGCGCACTTCGCCACCACCGGGATTGACCAGCGTGATGGTGTTGGCCGCGGGGTCGACGCGTACGACCACCCAGTTGGCGATCGACTGGGAAACCCTCGCCCCGGCCGCGCCGCCTTGGCTGGTTTCTACGGCGCCTGTCACGCTTGCAGTGCCGGGGGCTGGCGTCGCCACACCGGGCTTCGAGAGCACGAAGGTGCGAGTATCCTCAACACCGAGCACCACATTGTCGCCCACCTTTGTGCTGGTGATGTTGGCAGCCATGGCGCTCACGTTCAGCATGCGATTGGTGCCGTCTGCAGAGGTGATGGTTACGGTCCGGGCATTGGTATCGACGGCCGCGATGCGCCCTTCAAGGGAGTAGCGGGTAGTCGTCTGTATTCCGACTGTCGCCTGGTCCACCTGTGCGAAGGCATGGCCATAGGCCAATGCCGGGCTCGCAAGGACAATTGCGATCATGGTTCTCCTGCCAAACATGTGTTTCTCCAGATTCTGTGAAACGACCGAGAACGCGCCGCTGACTCATCCTGCTCGGGAGATAACGTTTCGCGAACAGGTTGAACGCGCCCGGCCGCGGCGCGGGCGCAAGCCTCGCCGAGAGACAGTCTCAGGGGCATCCGACGTTCAGGCAGGCAGGCGATCGCCTGCTGCTGTCACCTGCCGACCATGATTTCAACGCAACGAGGCGTCGAGGTTGTCGCCGCATTGCCCGGCGTTAAAGACTACCGGCCATTCGCTTAGCGTACTCGAGAAACTCCCTCGATGGGGGCAATACCTCCTGCGCGTAGCGGCGTAGGGGACCACTGCCGCCATTCTCCGAGTAGGCACCGAACTGAGCAACTGCCGCAGTTTGCAATCGGACCTGAGCGTCAGCATAGGCCTTATCGAACTCAGCGCCCTGAGCGGAGTTCAGACGGTTCATTGCGTCGTCTGCGATCTTCCGGACATCCTCATCGGGTGCCATGGAGACGCCGGCTTCGGACCGATTTCTAGTCGGCGATTGCACGGCTTTCGGGTATTCGGCGACCGTGCGCGTGGCATAACCGCGGACAAGCTCGTTTGAAGACTTGGTCAGGGCGAGCTGACCTGACTTAATCGCGAAATCATTGACGGTCTCGGCGAAACCCACGAAGCGGGCATCGGGTAGAGCGTTTACCGCTTGAACAACCGGTGCATACGAAATCGACGCGACAGCAACAGTGGCCATAAAGCCACGACGCGAGATCGGCATCATGGGAACCTCCTGCTACGGGTCTTTTTTAGTCGGTGACGTGAAAACGCGAACTAATCGCAAGGTTGCGGTAAACAGACAGGGGCCGGCAGAAGTCGCGTGGCCGGCTAGGGCAACCTGGAGCGAGGCTGAACTCAATACCGATACGTGTCAATCGGCTGCCGGGCGGAAGTTCACTGTGACAAGTTTGAATCCGGCGCATACGCGCGTCGTCATCGGTACCCCGTCACTCGCCAGCGGGTGGTCGGCTGATCTGAGTTGATCCCTGGAGGGCGTGTCCAGAATTCTCCTATAGTGCACTGGCACGCCGCACCAAAGTGTGACGGCCGATCTTTGATTCGGCCTGGGTTTGCCTTTCCTTTGATTCGGTCTCGAGATTCCATCTCGTGGTAACCACCGCTGTCATCTAGTGCAGCGATCTCGGAAGTGGCGCAAAATTCGCAGGTCATTCTACGACTTATGTCTCTGGCCTATGGCGTCCGTTCGTCAGATCAGCAAGCGTGGCGACTAGGACCATGAGGAAGAGACCGGACCAACGCCGAGGGCGTGCCGCGACTCGGTCATCCCAATAGACAGATGCATATGTGCTAGATTTGATCAGGTCGCGGTGCTCAAGGCGCTCTCGCCCCTGAAGACAAGGGGCCAGGTGGGGGCCAGCATGAACAGCACAGAACTCGCAGATGAGTCAGTCCGTGAGGCGATTTCATTCAAATCACCGGATGAGCAGCGCGCCGAAGGTAAAGCGCTGCGCGACATGGTATCACGCGAGGATCATGGCCGCTGGAAGCCGGCCAAGAACAGGCGTGACCCTGTCGATGTTCTGAACGAGTCCAACGTGGGCCGAGTAACGGGTCTCATCCCGATAAGGTTCGGACGCATGATGCAGTCGCCCTTCGCCTTCTATCGTGGCTCGGCTGCAGTCATGGCCGCCGATCTCGCAACCATCAGCAGCCCGGGCATCCGTGTTCAGGCCTGCGGCGACGCACATCTGTCGAACTTCGGCGGCTTCGCGAGCCCTGAGCGACGAATCATATTCGATATCAATGATTTCGACGAAACTCTGCGAGCGCCCTGGGAGTGGGACCTCAAACGCCTTGTCGTCAGCGTTGTGCTGGCCGGGAGGCACATCCGCTTGTCCGAGAGTGACACCGGCCGCGCGGTCGCCGCGACCGCGCGCTCCTATCGCGAACATATGGTGAATTATGCAACCATGCGAGTCCTCGACATCTGGTACGATGCGATCGACGTCGATCGCTTCCTTGCCGAGATGGAGTCCGAAGAGACCCGTAACCGGATCCAGGATCGCCTCAAGAAGGTGCGGGCGAGGAACACGCCGGAATTCCTGTTCCCGAAATTCGTCGAGCATATCGGTGAGCTACCGCGAATCATCGACGATCCGCCGTTGATCTTCCATCCTACAGCCGAGCAGATGCCGGGCATCCACTCTGGGTACAAGGCAGCCTGGGCCCGATATCGCGAGTCACTCAGCGAGTCTCTCAAGGTCCTATACGACCGCTATCACTTCTGTGACCTGGCGATAAAGGTCGTAGGGGTAGGGAGCGTGGGCACGTTGTGCGCGATCGCGCTGTTCATGAGCCGGGAAGACGATCCGATCTTCCTGCAAATCAAAGAAGCCAATGCCTCCATTCTTGAGCGCTATGCCGGCGCGAGCAAGTACTCTAATCACGGCCAGCGCGTGGTAGTTGGTCAGCGCCTGATGCAATCGGCGAGCGACTTGTTCCTAGGGTGGGGGATCGGCGAAAATGGACGCCACTTCTACGTCCGCCAACTGCGCGATATGAAGACCAGCGCTATCATCGAAGACTTCAATCCGGCCGATTTGCGCTCCTATGGTCGTGTCTGCGGCTGGGCGCTGGCCCGTGCGCATGCGCGCTCGGGCGACTCCGCTGTGATCGCCGGCTACATGGGCTCTAGTGGGATCTTCGACGACGCAATGTGCGATTTCGCTATCGAATACGCGGACCAGGCCCAAAGCGATCACCGAGCTTTTGTGAGAGCGGTACGCCAGGGGCGCATCAAGGCGGTTATGGACGCTTGAAGCCCAAAGGTTTGACGTCTGGAGGCTATCGACCAGCCGCCTAGCGTACTCGAGAAACGCCTTAGATGGGTAGGTACCTCCTGCGCCTAGCGACGGAGAGAGCCCGTCCCATTCGCACTTTGAGTATGGCGTAGTCGACCCTTATCCGAAGAGGCGCCGCTTGATCGAAGGGCGGCCGTTGCGGCAACCTTCCCGAGTTCGACCTGAACGTCATGACCGATCTTCTTGCCGTCGTGTTTGCCCGGTGGTGGCGGAGCTTGTCCAAGCCGGATCGAACTCAAACACTCAGCGTTGGTCGTGTTCGCCATGTATCTGGGCCCCGTCACGCCGCGAGACTTGTGTTGGCACCAATGTGCTGTCCAGTCGGAGCAAGCTTTGATAGCTATCCAAGGGGCCAACATGAAATGGGGCCGCAGTTTCGAAGGAAGAGCCACCTTCGGTCATTCCGATGAGTGGCGCCGGTTGCGGCATTCATCGCATTGTTTGTTTTCGTTCGAGTCTTGAGCTTTGTCGCCGTCTCTGTTGCGGAAAAAATTGGGCCGTGCGGTGCGGAGAATTGCCGACACGCCCGACTTCTGGGGACTGGGCGGGGCCTATCAGAAGCTGGCCGCCTGATCAGGGGCAAGCGAGAGGAGGTATTCACTCGCCTTTGAAAGGACAGACCATGAAATCCTTCTTCAGGGCGACGATCGTTGGTGGCGTGCTGTTCCTGCTTCCAGCCGTGTTGATCGCGCTGATCCTCGGCTATGCAATGCGAATGATCGTCAGGATTGCGCAGCCTCTCTCTGACGGGCTTGGGTTGGATCAGCTAGGTGAGGTAGGAGGAGTCGGAGCCGCCACTATTCTGGGAATACTGGTGCTGGTCGTCATTTCATTTGCAGCCGGCCTCTTAGCCCGCACCTTGAGAGGGCGACGGACAAGTCGCCGATTCGAGGAGTCGCTGCTCGGTGGCTTGCCGCACTATCAGATGCTCAAAAGTATGGTGGAAAGTCTGGTGCAGTTGGAGAATTCAACAGACATCAAGCCCGCGTTGGTCAGCACCGAAGATGGCTGGCAAATCGGCTATCGGCTGGAGACTTTGCACGATGGCTGGGTAGCCGTCTTCCTCCCGCAGGCGCCGACGCCTATGTCGGGCAACGTGATGTTTTTTCCCGAAGAGAGGATACGCTCACTCGATATGAGCATGGTTCAGGCGATGACGCTTGTTAAGCGCATCGGCATTGGTTCTGCCGAAGCCCGGCGTGCTGTCGATCTGAGGCAACCAGACTGAACTTGTAGGTCAGGCTCGGCAAGGCACATTGGCCATCACCGAGATCTGTTCAATCCGGTAGCTCCATGCGCTCCTGCCGGTGGCTAAGGCGTCATGTCAGCCTTGTCCCAGCCTTTGTCAGGATTAAAGATAACAATGGCGGCCGCCCTTTGTGCCGTATCCGGGCCGAGATCCTGTTCATAGACGTCACTATTGTGGCTGATCGTGAACGTCATGACACCTGTTTCCCCCCAACGTACAGGCCATGCGATGACGGCAAACCCGCCTAGCATGCGGCCCTTTACCAGATATTCGTGCGCTCCTCCCGGCGCATCCGGCCCCTGACTGTAGAGAAGGCGGAAGCGGTAGCCGTAGTAGCCGTTCTCCTGGATGTCGCCGTACTGCGCCTTGGCCAGCAGCGGCCCCAATGGGCTGGGTGGTTCGCCGGGTGCGGTCTCCCAATAGAGGCCATCCTTTTGGCCCGGCGAGCTTACGAGGCGACGGGCATAGACCGGAAAGCCCGCCTTCATTAGATCCATAGCGGCGTAGTCGCGCTGGGCGTCGACGATTGCCAGCAGCGTCTGAATGACGGCGAACTCGTCACGGCCGATAAGGCGCGCTTGCATCTCCTTGCGACCCGCCTCGACATCGTAACGCCACTCATTGCCTTGCCTGACGATCGGGATCGGCGACAACCAGCCTGTGTTTCCGGCGTTAAGCAGCGCCTTGTCGTTACCTTCTGGAATGATCTTGTGGTTCTCGTCCCAGGCTTTGATGAACTGCTGTCGAGCTTCTTCATCCTGGTAGTCGCTACCGGGCACCAGGTTGTTCCAACTCATGCCCAGGATCGACGCAATCACGTTGCCGTCGTTTTTTCGAATGGCATCAGTCAGTGCATCGGCCGCGGCTTCGGGCGTTGGGAACCCACGCAGTTGCGGGGCCTGAGCGAGTGCTCCGGCCGACAAACCTACCGACAGAACAAGCGCTGCAAGAGCGCGACAGATCATGTTTCTCATCGCCGTCCTCCTCCGCCGCCCCGCGCACCGCCGCCAGCGGCGCGTGCGCCGCCGCCACCGCCGCGTGAAGCGCCAGCCCGTTGCTGTTGAGCACGGCCACGTTGGGCTTCTCGGTTCACCTGCTGGCCGCGGTTTACGCCGGAGAGCGCGCCACCGCCGCCGCCCGGTCGAGAACCGGCACCGGCCATCGGCCGTTGCGCGTTGCCGCCTCCAGTGCCGCCGGGGCGTGCGGCTCCTCCGGGTACGCCAGAACCGCCGGCTCCTTTGGGACGGCCGGGACCTCCCGGCCCGCCAGGTCCACCGACCCCTCCAGGACCGCCTGGCCCACCGGGACGACCAGCTCCTCCGGGGCCGCCTACGCCGCCGGGCCCCCCGGGACCGCCCGGACGAGCGTTGGCGACGTTGCCGCCCGCTGGACGATCAACTTGTCCGCGGAATTGCTGACGCTGGTCTGCTCCTGGCCGCACCTGCCCAAATTGCTGCCGTGTCGCCTGATCTCGATACGAGACCCCCTTGCGATGATTGACGTCGTGCTGCCACCGACTGCCGGTGCCGACGTTGGCACGGTTGTAGTTGCGGTCGATGGTGGCGGCGCGGTTGGCATTGACGTTGATGTAGTTGCCGCTGCCGCCGTAGCCCCAGTTCCAGCCGCCAAACATGGCACCCGCGGCAGCGATACCGATACCCCACGTCAGGCCGCTGAGCAGCACGCCGCCTGTCGGGTAGTAGGTTGGAGGATAGCTGGGATTGGGCCATTGGCCGTAGGCAGTATTGGGATCGTACGTCGGCACGTAGATCACATCAGGATTGGCCTGTTGGATCGCATAGACCGTCTCGCTGCCTTGTGTTTGCGGCGTGACTGTCTGCTGCGGACCGCTCTTCAGGGTACCCGCCAAAGCCGCCTTGCTGCGCAAGCGCTGAATGGATGCGCCGACATCCTGCTGCTGGCCAAGCATGGCGTCGCCCAGTTTCTGGGTCCAGTCGAGATGATCATTCATCTGGGTCAAGATGGACGGGAAGGCGACCAGCGACTTGACGCTTGCATCCCAACTCTTGTCCGCGGCAGCTTTGACGGCGGCATCACCCTTAAGAGTGGAATTGGCCTGCGACCAGCGCGACGCTTCGACGATCTCCAAGGGATAGGTGGCGGCCATCAGGACCTGCGAAAGAAGCGCATCATCGTAGAGTGCTATGGGCGCAAGCATCTGATCGAGTTCCTCGGGGCTGAATGGCTGCTTGTCCGTTTGGGCGATGGACGGCAGCGAAACGACGCCAAGGGTTGCCAGCGAGAATGCAAGGAGTTGACGTCGGCCGGGAAGACACGCCTTTGCGCGCTGGATCGAGCCCGAAATGATGATAGTCATCGGGTTCCTCCCTAGGGGGTCCTTGTTTTTCGCAAACGCCGGATGACGCTACGCTAGCCTCGGTCGCATCGGCTCATCCTGGGAGTTGCCAGGCCCTGTAGTTCGAGCAGAGCCGGTGCACTCTGTGACGCCAAGCTTCGACGTTACGCTCGCACGCTTAACAGAGGTCGGGAATGGGCCGTCCGGGACGATCTTGGCTATGGCTTCGTCGCCGGAATCGGCATTGGTACTGTTCTCTCGAAAGCAGACACCACTCAGCAAGCGTTCGGCTGTGAGCCGAGAGCGGACAGGGACAACCAAGAGACGCTGCTCGGTAGTCTGAGGATATGACAGAAGCGCCACTGGCGGGAAGCGAAATGCAGGCTCGGTCGAACTACCTCAGCGCAGCGAATAGCGGTCGATTGCGGTTGCTGCGTTGTGCGCTGTCTATTTTTCAGCGCAATACGCCTCGAGACGCCGTGCGGCATCGTCGAAGCCCGCCTGCATCTCGGCGACGGGCCGGCAGGGTCGTTCCGGTTTGCTACTTCCGCTGAACGCCGCCGGCCGTCTCGTCGCGCTTCACTTCGGGGAACAGCCACATGGCGAAGACCATGAAGGCGCCGAGGAACAGCACGAGGTACTGCACCACGTCGTGGCCGAGCGAGCGCTGGAAGAAGAAGGCGGCGATCGCCACCAGCACCACCAGCACCGAGAGTGGGAGCTTGATGCGGACAGGCATGGCAGGGCTCCTCGTTTACTCGGCCGGCACGGCGGCCGCCGAGGGGCGCGGCGTGCGCGAGGTCTTGCGCATGTTCTGGCGCAGATGGCGGGTGCTGTAGCCATTGAAGAGATGGCCGAGCAGGCCGCGCTCGAGATCGGACGTACCGAACAGCCAATCCATGACGGGGAAGGTGAGGTTCATGTTCCGCTCCATCATGATCGACTGGTTGTGGTGCGCCGTGTGGTGGCGCCGGATCGTGTTGACGAACGGCATGTTGCGCACGAACCAGTTCTCGTCGACATGGCAGCAAAAGTGCATGAACTCGTAGATGAGATACATTGAGGTCGTGGTCGAGATCAGCAGCCAGCCGACATTGGGGGAGATTAGCCAGCCCAGGATCAGTGCCGGCACGATCGACATCATGATGAAGGTCACCAGCGCATAGGGCGGGAAGAAGGTCACGCGCCAGTCGTTCGAAGCGGCGAAGCGCATCTCCCGCTCGGTGAAGAACTGGTGATGCATCAGGGTGTGGCGGTTGTAGATCGCGCGGAACGCCTTGATCTGCGAGGGCCGGTGCATGACGTAGCGGTGGATCCACCATTCGAAGAAATTGGCCGCCAGGAAGGTGATCGGCACGATCAGCCACTCCCACCAGCGCGGGCTCTGGATGTTGGCGCCGTAGATGAAGAGCGCCGTGAAGCCGATGACGTAGATCACCAGGACATGCAGCCCGCCATTGTACCAGCCGGCAATGCGCTGCCTGTACGTGGCGCGGTACTGCCGCTGCCGATCGGTCATCGGGCTGCTGGCAATTTCCCTGGTGGTTTCCATGGGACCGTCTCCATCCTTTTGCAGAGCGAGGCGCCTGCACCGGCTGACATATCACCAATCTATTAGAGGGGCAATGGCGTGTCTGCAGGCAGAATGCGCTTGCTGAGATGTTTCTTATATACCTATGATATGCCAGAGGCGCACGGCAGAGGCGCTCATCGATATGGGAGGAACGCCATGAAGCACACCCGTCGTGCCTTCTCTAAGCTGGCTGGCGCCGGCATTGCCGCGGTCGCCACGCCGCAGCTCTTTTCGCCGGCCATCGCTCAGGACAAGCCCTTGAAGATCGGCATCCTGGCCCCGCGCTCGGGTGCGGCCGGCACCGCCGGCGAATGCGGCATCCGCGCCGTGCAGTGGGCGGCCGAGCGCATGAACAAGGAAGGCGGCATCGCCGGCCGCAAGTTCGAGCTGGTGATCGAGGAGGAGACCAACCCCAAGGACACGATCGAGCGCTTCCGGCGTCTCGTGCTGCAGGAGAAGGTCGACGCCGTGCACGGCCTGATCTCGACCGGCGTCAGCCTCGGCGTCGCGCCGGTGGCGGAGGAGGAGCAGGCGCTGCTCGTGATGTGGGACGGTACCACCCAGGACGGCGTCAAGGAGGTGATGCCCAAGTCGCGCTATGTCTTCCGGTCGACCGACAACGAATGCGAGGCGGTGATGGCCTCGCTGCTGGCGGTCAAATACTTCAAGGGCCAGTTCAAGCGCATTGCCGGCATCAACCCGGACTATTCCTACGGTCGCAACAACTGGGAGGCCTTCCGCCAGATCCTGAAGCGCTACGGCGTCGAGGTCGAGGTGGTGGCCGAGCAGTGGCCCAAGGTCGGCACGCTCGATCTCACCTCGAATATCGCCGCCCTCAAGGCGGCCAAGGCCGACCTGATCTTTTCTTCCATGCTGTTCGCCGACCTGCCGGTGTTCATGAAGCAGGGCGCGGCGGCGGGGCTGTTCGAGGGCACCAAGGTCGTGCTGCCGGCGGCGGGCTGGCAGATCAACCAGCTCAAGAAGGAGTTCATGCCCGAAGGCGTGATCTTCGGGCACAACACGCTCTACTTCGCCTACGAGCAGGGCTCGGCGCTGCAGAAGGCGTTCGTGATGGATTACATGGACCGTTACAAGGAGGTGCCGCACTGGGAGGCCGACCGCGCCTACTTCGCGCTGGCGGCCTACAAGGCGGGCGTCGAGGCGGCCCAGAAGGCGGGCGGCAAGTGGCCGACACAGGACAAGGTGAGCGAGGCAATGCTCGGCGTCGAGGTCGAGAGCCTGGGCGGCAAGGGTCGCTTCCGCAAGGACCGCATCGCCGAGCAGGTCTTCTATCAGGGGCCATCGACCAACAAGAACCAGTATGACTTTCCGACCTTGGCCTCGGTCGATGTGCTTCAAGCCAGCCAATTGCAGAAGCCGCCAGGGGCGGACTTCTGGGAGTGGATCAAGACGGCCAAGATGCCGGTCTGAGTCTCGATGGCGTTTGTCGATATCGTCCTCGGCGGGGCGTTCCACGCCGCCATTCTGTTCCTGGTGGCGGCCGGTCTTCAGCTCGTGTTCGGTGTGCAGAAGATCGTCAATCTCGCCTGCGGCTCCTTCTATGCCCTCGGCGCCTATTTCGGCATCACCGCAGTCGGCGCGGCGGTCGGGCTCGGCCTGCCGCCGCTGCTCTTCCTGCCGGTCCTGATCCTGGCCGGCCTGCTGATCGGCTTGGTCGGCCTGCCGATCGAGCGCTTGCTGTCGGTCGTCTATCGGCGTGACGAGAGCTACCAGCTCCTGCTGACGTTCGGCCTGCTGCTGATGTTCCAGGACGTCTTCCGCTTCGTCTGGGGCGCCACGCCGCGCACCATGGACGGCGTCTACATGGCCTACGGCACGGCCGAGATCCTGGGCACGCGCGTGCCGGCCTACAATCTGCTGGTGATCGCCGCGAGCCTCGTCGTGGCGGCGGCACTCGGCCTTTTCCTGCAGCGCACCAAGACCGGCCGCATCGTGCGCGCGACGGCCGAGAACCGCGACATGGCCGAGGGGCTGGGCGTCAACGCCTCGCGCATCTTCGCCCTGGTCTTCACGGTGGGCTGCATGCTGGGCACGGTGGGGGGCGCGCTGGTCGTGCCCTCGAGCGCGGCGTCGCTGGAAATGGCCGTCGAGCTGGTGGTCGAATCCTTCGCCGTGGTGGTGATCGGCGGCCTCGGCAGCATGCGCGGCGCGCTGGTCGGGGCCCTGATCGTCGGCCTGATGCGGGGGGCGGCCATCTCCTTCATGCCGGAGATGGAACTGCTCTCGATCTACATCGTGGTCGTCGCCGTGCTGATCCTGCGACCGGCCGGCCTGTTCGGAAAGCCGGCGACATGAGGGGGCTGCCATGAGCCAGCAATCCCTCGCCGTGCCCCTCACCATGCCGTCGAGCCCCTCGCGTCCCAGCCTGCGCGGCCTCTGGATCTTCCTCGGCCTGATCGCGCTGATGGCCGTCATGCCGCTGTGGGCGTCGCCCTACACCTTGCTGCTGCTGGTGCCGTTCTTCGCCTATGCGATTGCGCTGCTGGGCTTCAACCTGCTGTTCGGCATGACCGGGCTCCTGTCGTTCGGCCATGCGCTGTTCATCGGCGTCGGCGCCTACACCGCGTCGACGCTGACCTCCAAGATGGACGTGCTGGGCTTCGAGCTGATCCTGCTGGTGGCCGCGCTGGTCTCGGGCCTGGTGGCGCTGGCTGTCGGCGCGCTCTGCGTCCGCTACACCCGCATCTTCTTCGGCATGCTGACCTTGGCCTTCGGCATGCTGTTCTATTCCTTCCTGTTCAAGTTCTACGGCATCACCGGCGGCGACCAGGGCATGCGGGTCCTGCGCCCGACCTTGCTCGGCATGGAATGGCCGGGCGGCAAGACGGCCTTCCTGACCGGTCCGTTCTATTTCTACGTGCTGATCCTGCTCACCCTGCTGGGGCTGGTGATGTGGCGCATCGTGCAGTCGCCGTTCGGCCTGCACCTCAAGGCGATCCGCGAAAATGCCGGCAAGGCGTCCTATGTCGGCGTGCAGATCTTCCGTATGCGGCTTGCTGCGTTCGTGATCTCGGGCGTCTATGGCGGTATCGCCGGCGCCATCCTGGCGGTGACGACGGGGCTGGCCGATCCGGAGCTCACCTATTGGACGCATTCCGGCAACCTCGTCTTCATGGCGGTGCTGGGCGGCAGCGGCACTTTCGTCGGTCCCGCCGTCGGGGCGCTCGCCTTCGTGCTGCTGCAGGACTTCGTGATGACCGTCACGCAGTACTGGCGCTTCGTCATGGGCGGCGTGCTGGTGCTGCTGGTGGTGTTCCTGCCGCAGGGCCTGATGGGCGCGGTCGAGGGGTGGCTGGTGCGGCGCGCGGGAAGCGGGGCGCCGGGCCGGGCAGGGGACCGATGACCGCTGCAGCCAACGGCCGTCTGTTCGAGACCCGCAATGTCTCGATGCATTACGGCGCTTACCGTGCCCTGCACGATGTCTCCTTCCATGTCGCCGACGGCGAGTTCGTCTCCATCGTCGGGCCCAATGGCGCGGGCAAGACGACGCTGGTCAATGTCGTGACCGGTCTCTTGAAGCCCACGACCGGCGAGGTGCGCTTCATGGACCGCGATATCGCGGGGGTCGGGCCGGTCGAGCTGGCGCGC
>BFBZ01000531.1_pt1 | contig 34990 bp, 37 predicted proteins | sample 1888401 | NCBI WGS metagenome assembly BFBZ01 (sample SAMD00112614, study PRJDB3348) | symbiont metagenome | host: Chara braunii | reverse complement strand
ATGGTCGATGAGGCGAAGACGAAGGTAGGGTCCGGAGTCGTCGCGATCGCCAACAATGCACCCGACGGTAAGGGCGGCATCGTGGTGGGTGTGACGTCGGACCTCACGGCGAAGTTCAACGCCGTCGATCTGGTCAAGATCGGTTCCGAGGCGCTCGGCGGCAAGGGCGGCGGCGGTCGGCCCGACATGGCCCAGGCCGGTGGACCCGACGGTTCCAAGACCGAAGAGGCTCTCGCCGCGATCGAGGCGGCGCTGGCGGCGGTGTGAGGCGCCGATCGCGAATAGCGAGTGACGACTAGCGAATGGGGATGATGCCGCGCGAGCGGTGCATGAACCCTCGCCCACGTCTTCGTGGGAGAGGGTGGCGGCGGCAGCCGCCGGGTGAGGGGGGTTGCGTCAATGCGGGGCGTGCATTCCCGCAGAAATGATCGGCGACGTGATTGAGGCCCTCACCGGCTTCCCATCGCATCGAGCGAAGGCGAGATGCCTTCTGGCTCCCTATGGTCCTGACCTCGGGAGCCTCGCCCCCCGTTCTGGCCCGCACAAGTGGCCAAGGCGATGAGGGGGAGGGCGAGCAGTGCAGCGTGAGGGCGGCTGACGGGCTATTTCACCTGGATCCGAAATGCACGTCGCGAGCCGGACGCGACGACCCTCACCCGGCCGCTCCGCGGCCACCCTCTCCCACGAAGACGTGGGCGAGGGTTGATGCGCCGCCGGCGCGGCATCATCCACCATTCGCCATTCGCCACGCGCCCCATCGCGCCGGCCTGTTCCGTCGGTTCAGAGCATCTTGCGATACTGAATGAAACCGGATTTGTCGGCGATCCGGTCATAGAGCAGCATGGCGTGGTCATTGGTCTCGTGGGTCAGCCAATGTACCCGGCTGGCGCCCTTGGACTTGGCGAAGGCATAGACCGCCTCGATCAGGGCCCGGCCGGCGCCGGTGCCGCGCACCGTCGGGTCGACGAACAGGTCCTGCAGATAGCAATAGTCGCCTGTGGTCCAGGTCGAGCGATGCAGGATGGTGTGGACGATGCCGACCATGCGCTCGCCGTCGAAGGCGCCGAAGGCGGCCATCGGTTCGGCGGCGTCATGGAAACGCGCCCAGGTGACCTCGGTGGTCGCCTGGGGGATGTCGGTCTTGTAGAAGGTCTGGTAACCGCGCCAGAGCGGCTCCCACTGGGCGCGATCGGACGGGGTCAGCGGGCGAATGGTGACGGGCATGGGCTTTTCCTCCGGAGCCTCCCATGCCGTGCTTTCACCTGCGCCGTCCATCGCCGAAAAGTGATTGCAGGAATGAGCGGGGCTGATCGGCTGGCCGCTCAGCCCGTGGTTTCGGCTGCGATGGTGTGGCGCAGGAACGAGAAGCCGAGCGCGGTGGTTGCCGCGATCGTCGCCGAATCGACCGCGCCACTATGGCCGCCGGCGACCGTCTCGCGCAGCCAGACCGGCGCGCCCGCCTCTCGCAGCCGCGCCGCCATCTTGCGGGCATGGCCCGGATGGACCCGGTCGTCGGTGCGATTGGTGGTGATCAGCGCCGGCGGATAGGACTTGCCCTCGGCGACCAGGTGATAAGGCGAGAAGTCGCGGATGAAGGCCCATTCGGCGGGATCGTCGGGATCGCCATATTCGGCGATCCAGCTCTGGCCGGCGAGCAGTTTGGTGTAGCGCGCCATGTCGAGCAGCGGCACTTCGCACCAGATCGCGCCGAACAGCTCGGGGTAGCGGGTCAGCATGTTTCCGACCAGCAGGCCGCCATTGCTGCCGCCGCGGGCGGCGAGCCGGGCAGGCGTGGTGACGCCGGTTTCAGCGAGATGGCGGGCGACGGTGGCGAAATCGTCATGCGAGACATGTTTGGTGGCGCGCCTTGCCGCCTGGTGCCAACGCGCGCCGAACTCGCCGCCGCCCCTGATATTGGCGACCGCCAGCAAATGGCCGCGTTCGAGCCAGAGCTTGCCGGCAAGGCTCGGATAGCTCGGGGTGACCGAGATTTCGAAGCCGCCGTAGCCGCTCAGCAGGGTCGGGCGCGGCGCGGTCGCATCGAGGTCGCGTCCGACCAGGAAATAGGGGATGGCCGTGCCGTCCCGGGCGGCCGCGTGGTGTTGCCGGACTTCGACACCCCTGGCGTCGAAACGGTGCGGGGCCTGCTTGAGCACGGCGGGCGCGCCCGCGCCGGTCCACAGCGACAGCGTCGGCGGCCGGTCGAAGGCCATGGTGGTCAGCATGACGTCCGTGCCGAGATCCGGATCGTTCTCGCCACCCAGCGGCGCGATCGAAATGGCGGCATTGTCGGCGAGGCCGGCGATCGGCTCCTCGATCCAGCGGTCTCCTTCGGGCCGGACGAGCACGAGGCGGCTGCGCACCTGGTCGAGAATGTCGAGCACCACGCCATGGCGGGTCTCTATCCATTGCTGCAGCGCCCGCGTCGGCGTCGGCCTGAAGATGATGTCGCAGCGGCGGTCGCCGTCGATGAACCGGGCGAGATCGAAGACCGCCAGGGCGCCGGCGGGGATGCTCGCATCGTTCACCGTCCAGTCGCGCTTGGGTTCGACGATCAGGCGGCGGGCATAGATCGACAGCGAGACTTCCTCGGGCAGGTCCAGCCGGACGCGGGGGCGGCCGCGCAGCTCGACGAAGGTCTCGGTGCGGGTGAAATCGATCATCCGGGTGAACGACACATATTCATGCCCCGGCCGATGCTGAACGTAGAACCAGGCGGCGACGTCCTGCGGCTCGACCGAAAAGATCGTTTCGGCGGTCTCCATCGGCTCGCCGCGCCGCCAGCGCCTGACGGTGCGGCCATAACCGGCTTGCGTGATATTCGCCTCGCCGATGGTCGCCGAAATCAGCAGCGTGTCAGCATCCTGCCAGCTCGCCTGCCCCTTGGACGCCGGGATCAGGAAGCCGCCATCGACGAAGCGCCGCGTCGCGAAGTCGAACTCGCGGGTCTCGGCGGCGTCCGAACCATCGGCCGACAGGCGGATGAGCGCGCGCTTGCGGTCGGGCGACAGCTCCGCGCCGCCATAGGCCCAGGGCTTGCCCTCGGCCGCGCCGAGCGCGTCCATGTCGATGAGCACGTCCCAGTCTGGTTGGTCGGTGCGATAGCTTTCCAGCGTCGTCCGCCGCCACAGGCCGCGCTTATGCGCCTCGTCCTGCCAGAGATTGTAGAGATGATCGCCGACCCGTGCGACAAAGGGGATCTTGTCATGGGCGTTCAGAATGGTCAGCGCGGTGGCGACATCGGCGTCGTAGCCGGCGTCGCGAAAGGCCTCGTCGGTCAGCGCATTTTCCCGGTCGACCCAGGCGGTTGCCCGCTCGCCATGGATATCTTCGAGCCAGAGCAACGGATCTTCGCCGCCGGGAAAATTCATGCCTTGCCCCATCGCGCATCGAAATGAGAAAGCCCGGCGCATCGCCGGGCCACAGCTTCGATCAGACGATGTGGGTTCGGCGCAAATGAGGCGCAAGCGTCATTTGGCGCACGCCGGAAATCTCTTCGGGACGGGCTACGGCATTCGCGCAAGCGCGAGACTGAGGGAATGGCCTGCTGGCCGACGCCGATCTCGAGGAGAAAAGCGCCGATAAATCAACACTCTCCCAAAGCGAGAGGGTTGATTCCGTTGCGCTTTTTGCATTCGAGGCGATTCCATACCGAAGGATGCCCGTGCAAACAAAAACCCGGCGGATGTCGCCATCCGCCGGGCCAGGTCGTCACGTCGCGAGAGGACGAGAGGTCCCGGATCTCAGTTCCACTTGCCCATGGCGGCCGACAGGTTGTCGGAGACCTTGTCGAGGAAGCCGGTGGTCGAGAGCCACTTCTGGTCGGCACCAACCAGCAGGGCCAGGTCCTTCGTCATGTCGCCGGTTTCCACCGTGTCGACGCAGACCTTTTCCAGCTCGTCGGCGAAGCGCTTCAGCTGGGCATTGTCGTCGAGCTTGGCGCGGTGGGCGAGGCCACGGGTCCAGGCGAAGATGGAGGCGATCGAATTGGTCGAGGTCTCCTTGCCCTTCTGGTGCTCGCGGTAGTGGCGGGTCACCGTGCCGTGGGCGGCTTCGGCCTCGACGGTCTTGCCGTCGGGGGTCAGCAGCACCGAGGTCATCAGGCCGAGCGAGCCGAAGCCCTGGGCCACGATGTCCGACTGCACGTCGCCGTCATAGTTCTTGCAGGCCCAGACATAACCGCCGGACCACTTCAGCGAAGCCGCGACCATGTCGTCGATCAGGCGGTGCTCGTAGGTGATCTTGCGCTTGTCGAACTCGGCCTTGAACTCGGCGTCGAAGATCTCCTGGAAGATGTCCTTGAAGCGCCCGTCATAGACCTTGAGAATGGTGTTCTTGGTCGACAGATAGACCGGGTAATTGCGCTGCAGGCCGTAGTTGAACGAAGCCCGGGCGAAATCCTTGATCGATTCGTCGAGGTTGTACATCGACAGCGCGACGCCGGCGCCCGGCGCCTTGAACACTTCGCGCTCGATGACGTTGCCGTCCTCGCCGACGAATTTGATGGTCAGCGTGCCCTTGCCGGGGAACTTGAAGTCGGTGGCGCGGTACTGGTCGCCGAAGGCATGGCGGCCGACGATGATCGGCTGGGTCCAGCCGGGCACCAGGCGTGGCACGTTCTTGCAGATGATCGGCTCGCGGAAGATGACGCCGCCGAGGATGTTGCGGATGGTGCCGTTGGGCGACTTCCACATGTCCTTCAGGCCGAATTCCTGCACGCGCGCTTCGTCGGGCGTGATGGTGGCGCATTTGACGCCGACGCCATGCTTCTTGATGGCATTGGCCGAGTCGATCGTGACCTGATCATTGGTGGCGTCGCGGTGCTCGACGCTGAGATCGTAATATTCGAGATTCACATCCAGATAGGGGTGGATGAGCTTCTTCTTGATGAGGTCCCAGATGATGCGGGTCATCTCGTCGCCGTCGAGTTCGACAACTGTACCCGCGACCTTGATCTTCGACATGGGTCGGCCTTGAGAGCGCATAGCGGAGGAGGACTCAGCCACGGTGCATCCGGACATGCGCCCGAAAGATCCAGCGCTCCCGTGACTGGCGCGTGCCTCTTAGCCCGAAATTCTCGTATGGGCTATGGCCCTGTGTTGCGCTGCGGCGCGACATCGAGGCCATTCCCGTCTATAGGCTCGCGCCGCCGTCCGATCGAAAGACTCCTATGCCCGGTATCGACATCACCCGCCTCGCCCGCGAAAAGGGCAGCCCCGTCATCATTCTCGTCGAGCCGCAAATGGCCGAGAATATCGGCACGACCGCGCGTGCCATGGCGAATTTCGGCATGGCGCGGCTGAGATTGGTGGCGCCGCGCGACGGCTGGCCGAACGGCCGGGCCTATCCGGCGGCTTCGGGCGCCAACAAGATCCTCGACGAGGTCGAGCTGTTCGCAACCCTCGACGAGGCGATCGCCGACCTGACGCTGGCTTATGCCGCGACAGCCCGCATGCACGGCCAGGTCAAGCCGGTGGTCGGGCCGCGCGAGGCGGTCGCCACCATGCGGCCGCGCGTCGCCGGGGCTGAGACCGTCGGGGTGATCTTCGGCCGCGAGCGCAACGGGCTGCTGGCCGAGGAGGTGGCGCTGGCCGATGCCATCCTGACCTATCCGGTCAATCCGGACTTCTCGTCCTTGAACCTGGCGCAGGCGGTGCTGGTGCTCGGTTATGAATGGTTCACCCAGGCCCATGACGCGGCCTTGCCATTCACCATGATGGAGCGCTCGAAGCCGGCGGCGAAGGCCCAGTTCGCCGCCTTCTACGCCATGCTCGAACGCGAGCTCGACCGGGTCGACTTCTTCCGGCCGCCGGAAAAGCGCGACAGCATGGTGGTCAACCTGCGCAACATCATCCAGCGGATGAACCCGTCGCGCCAGGACCTGGCGACGCTGCATGGGGCCATTTCAGGGATTGCCGAGGGGGCGCGTGGGCCGGCGCGCTCGGGCTCGCTCGACAAGGACGGCGCCGAGACGCTGCGCTCGATGCTGGAGCAGGCGGCCGCCGACAAGAGCGGCGCCACCGCCCCGGTGCGTGGCATCGCCCGGCTCTTACGGCGCAATCCGACCGATGCCGAGCGGCTGCTGTGGGAAGCCATGATGAAGGACCGGCGCTTTGCCGGCCGCGGTTTCCGGCGCGCCGTGCCGATCGGTCCCCATGTCGCCGACATCGTGTCGTTCGACCTGCGCCTGGTGATCGATTTCGAGCCGCTGACCCAGGGCGAAGAAGCCGCAGCGAACCGGGCCGAGAAGCGGCAATGGCTGGCCGAGCGCGGCTACCAGGTGGTGATCCTGCCGGCCCGCGAGGTCGAGGCGGACCTTGCCGCGGCGCTCGACCGGCTGGCCGGGATCGCGCCTCAGGCGCCGCGCGGCCAGGCCTGATTGCAAGCGTCGGCTCACGCGAACGGACGCCATCTGTGGCGGCTGCGTTGAATTACGTGACGTAAACCATGCGCATGGACTTTGCCGGATTGCGCCAATTTGAATCGAATTGGCCCATTTTTCGACGATCGGCTTACGAGGTTCTTAAAGGGCTTTTGCGTAGGACGGCTGACATCAGACGCGTGCCGCCGGACCTCCGGCGTGCGGCCCACTGGATTGTTCGGTCATGTCCCTGTTCGGCGCCTGGCGTGCATATTTCGGCAGTGATCGTCGGTCGAAAGCACCGGCCGCGCCGGCGCGCGTTGCCGGCCTGATGCGCTGGCCGTTCGGCCGCGCCCGGGGCTTCAGCCGGGACGGGCGGGGCAATGTGGTGATCATCTTCGCCGTGGCGATCGTGCCGATCATGGCGATGATCGGCGGCGCGGTCGATTACAGCCGTGCCTCGACCGCCCGCGCCAAGCTGCAGGCCGCCGTCGACGCCGCGACCCTGATCGCCGCCAAGAATGCCGGCCGCATGAGCGATGCCGAGCTGACCGCGGCGGCGCAGAAGGCCATCGCCGCCAATCTGGGGACCGGCGGCCGCAGCCAGATCAGCGCGATCCGGGTGGTGAAGGACGGCAACAGCGTCCGCGTCGAGGTCGACAGTTCCATGGCGACCGAGATGTGGGGTGTCATCGGCATCAAGAAAATGGCCGTCAACGTCGTCTCGCAGGCCCGCTGGAAGACGCCGCGCATGGAAATCGCGCTGGTGCTCGACAATACCGGCTCGATGAGCTCGAGCGGCAAGATGACCCAGCTCAAGATCGCGGTTCGCCAGTTCCTGCTCGACATGGAGGCGATGCGCCTGACCACCGAACAGGTGCGCATCTCCATCGTGCCGTTCGACACCCAGGTGAATATCGGCACCGGCACGATCGGCACGATGTTCCGTACCTCGAACTGGATCCGTTTCGACAACGCGGACCTGGCGAGCAAATTGCGGACGAGCTCGTCGAACTGGGCCGGCTGCCTCACCGATCGCGATCAGCCGAACGACGTGAACGACGCGACGCCGACCAACGACGCGACGCGCTACCGCGCGGCGGCCTGCGGCACCGGTTCGCTTGCCCAGATGAACCCACTCACCTCGAATTTCGACACGTTGAGGGCGGTCATCGACAAGATGCAGCCCTCGGGCAATACCAACATCACCGTCGGCATGCAGCTGGGCCTGGCGACACTCTCGACCGACAACCCGTTCGCCGAGAGCAGCAGCGCGGACCCCGAAGTGCTGCGCTTCATGGTCCTGCTGACCGATGGCGAGAACACCGAGAACCGGTTCACGACCTCGTCGTCGGCCATCGACGCCCGTGCCAAACTGATGTGCGATACGATCAAGGCTCCGGCCAGCCGCATCAAACTGTTCACGATCCGGGTGATCGACGGCGATGAAGCCTTGCTGAGAGCCTGCGCCACCCAGCCCGCCGTCGGATCCACGGACCAGTTCTATTTTCCCGTCACGTCGGCGGTCGGGATCAATTCGGCGTTCCGGGCGATTACCGATCTGATCAGCCAGATGCGCCTGTCGATCTGAGAATTGGTCGCTGGCGCAGCCGAAAATTCTTCCCGGCGGGTTGAGGCAGGTGTCGGACAGGCGCCTGTCCCGGCATTTGCGGCTGCGCTGGTTCATGCAAAGGCGGCGTCTCTATTACCTAGCGTAAACCATGCGCGCAATTATCCGCAAATAGCGCAAGAATGCCGTGAAATGTCACGTTTCCGGGCCATGCTTTTACCGACTTCTTAAAGGGCGGTCGAATAGGGCTTGCGGTAGTCGGTCGCTGGATTTTCCGCCATGTCACGCTTTGGCCTCCCGCCCACATGCCCGCCCCGTCAGCCTGTACCGGCCGCGCCGCCGCCGGGCTTACCTGCCCCCGGCCGCCTTCGCCGGGTCGGCGCAATCGCGACGCGCTTTCGTGGCGAGACCGATGGCGCGATCATCCTCATCTTCGCCATTGTCCTGCTGCCGATCCTCTTGTGCATCGGCGCCGCCATCGACTACGGCGTCGCGGCGCAGGCGAGGGCCAAGCTCAATGCCGCGGCCGACATGGCGGCGCTCGCCGCCGTCAACAAGGCGGGATTGGCTGCCACGGCCGCCGCCGCCCAGGCCAGTGCGGTCAGCGCGTTCAACGCGCAGACCGGCGGCAAGGGTCGCAGCGGAACCGTCACGGTCAATGCGACGGTCACCGATAACGGCCTCGGCCGCACCGCGCTGGTCAGCTACAGCTCGACCTTGCCGACCGTGTTCATGGGCCTGGCCGGGGTCAAGACGATGACCGTGACCGGTTCGTCGTCTGCCACCTCGAACCTGCCGGCCTATATCGATTTCTACCTGCTGCTCGACAACACGCCCTCGATGGGCGTCGGCGCGACGCCGGCGGATGTCGCGACCATGGTCGCCAATACCTCGGACCAATGCGGTTTTGCCTGCCACGACCTGTCCGATCCCACGGGCAATTATTACACGCTTGCCAAGAAGCTCGGGGTGACCATGCGCATCGACGTGGTGCGCCAGGCGACCCAGCAGCTGATGGATACGGCGACCACGTCGGCGACCGTGGCCAACCAGTTCCGGGCGGCGATCTATACGTTCGGATCGTCATGCGTGCTGACCGGCTTCACCACGATCACCACGCTGACGGCGAGCCTGTCGAGCGCCAAGACGGCGGCCTCGGCGATCGATCTGATGACGATCCCGAGCCAGGGCTACAACAACGATCAGTGCTCGGACTTCAACGGCACCTTGGCGGCGGTCAACCAGGCCATTCCGGCCCCGGGGGACGGCTCGACCGCCGCGGCGCCCCAGAAAGTGCTGTTTTTCGTCTCGGACGGCGTGGCCGATGCCTATTACCCGACCACCTGCACGCGGACGACGACCGGCGGGCGCTGCCAGGAGCCGATCAACACGGCCGGCTGCACCGCCATCAAGAACCGCGGCATCAAGATCGCGGTGCTCTACACCACCTACCTGCCGCTGCCGACCAACAGCTGGTACAACACCTGGATCGCGCCGTTCCAGAGCACGATCGGCACAAGGATGCAGAGTTGCGCGTCGCCGGGCCTGTATTTCGAGGTGAGCCCGACCGACGGCATTTCAAGCGCGATGAGCGCGCTGTTCCAGAAAGCGGTCGCCTCGGGGCGCCTGACGCAATAGGCGGCCGCCGAAGCCGGATGTCCGAGGGGCGAGGGGCGAGGCCATCGGCCTCGCAAAAGCCGTCCCGCTGCGACCGGAGGCGCCTTGGCGGCGGCCGCCGATCGATGGCAAGCATGGCTTCGGGCAAGGCGCGCGGTCCGCGACGCTGACCGGTCACGTCATCGTGCAGCGCCGTCTCAGCCGGCCTTGATCTGGGCGACGGCGGTCGCCATCAGCTCGTCCATGGTCCGCCGGATCTGATGCTCGGACTGGACGACGCCAGCGTTGTCGAGATCAGCCTTGACCTTGCGCAGGACGTCGTGGTCGCCGATTTCCTCGAAGTCGGACTGCACCACTTCCTTGGCATAGGCATCGGCCTCGGCGCCGCTTTTACCAAGCTTTTCGGCGACCCAGAGGCCAAGCAGCTTGTTGCGGCGGGCCGTCGCCTTGAAGCGCAATTCCTCGTCATGGGCGAATCGCTTTTCGAACTCGTCCTCGCGTTTGTCGAAAGTGCTCATGGCGTCGTGGTCTCTTGCTTTGACATCGGAATGGCCTGGGGGCTGACCCCACGGGCTTGCATATAGGCGCGGCCTCCCCACTTTGGCGAGAGCAAAGGCGTCGCAGGTCGCGAATTCCGGACGGGTGGCGTCGTTGTGCTGCGCCGCACGATCGGATAGGAGAGACTTGCGGGCAAAAGCGCCCGCGCTTTCGATTCCCTCGATTGCGACCAGCGCTCGCCCGTCCCGCTGCGGGTTACCGGCAGCCCGGAGCCCCGGAGAGAGATGGACTTCCTCAAGCCACGGTATATCCCAATGAGCCGCCGACGCCGCATCTACGAAGGCAAGGCCAAGGTCTTGTACGAGGGGCCCGAACCTGGAACGCTGATCCAGCACTTCAAGGACGATGCGACGGCCTTCAATGCCAAGAAGCATGAGGTCATCGACGGCAAGGGCGTGCTGAACAACCGCATTTCCGAATATATCTTCCTCAAGCTGAACGATATCGGCGTCCCCACGCATTTCATCCGCCGGCTCAACATGCGCGAGCAGTTGATCCGCGAGGTGGAGATCATTCCGCTCGAGGTGGTGGTGCGCAATGTCGCCGCCGGTTCGCTGTCGACCCGGCTCGGCATCGAGGAAGGCACGCAGCTGCCGCGCTCGATCATCGAGTTCTATTACAAGAACGACGCGCTGAACGACCCGCTGGTCTCGGAAGAGCACATCACAGCCTTCGGCTGGGCGACGCCCCAGGAGATCGACGACATCATCGCGTTGGCCATTCGCGTCAACGACTTCCTGTCCGGCCTGTTCCTGGGCGCCGGCATCCGTCTCATCGATTTCAAGATGGAATGCGGACGCCTGTGGGAGAACGATCTGATGCGCATCGTCGTCGCCGACGAGATCTCCCCGGATTCCTGCCGGCTCTGGGACATCAAGTCGAGCGACAAGATGGACAAGGACCGGTTCCGCAAGGACATGGGCGGGCTGATCGAAGCCTATACCGAGGTCGCCCGGCGGCTCGGCGTCATGGGCGAGAACGAGCGGGTGACCGGCCCGGTCCTGGTGCAGTAAGGGCCGGCCTCGCGGCCAGGCCCAACGACCATCGAACGGGGACCTCCCCCGAATTCACACACCGGCCGCATAGGATGTGGCCGGTGCCTGGAATTCGGGGGCGGTCCCCGTTTCAGTGTCCGGACCCCTGATAGCGACGAGACCGACAATGGCGTTTGGCGTGCTTGGCCAGGTGATGCGCGCGGTGGCGGCCGGAGTGGCGGCGCTGACCATGCTCGCCTCCTGCGCTTATGCGCCGGTGGTCGTCGAAGGCCTGCGGCCGGTCGAGGCCGGCAATGAGGCCGGCGACAATCCCTGGATGTTCGTGCCGGTCGGCATCTGGCTCACCCGCGATACCGTGGTGCCGCGCGCGGTCGGCATGTGCGAAAGCGAAACCTGCCCGGCCAAGGTGGCGGTCGCCATTTTCGAGGCGCGCGGCGCCGAGGCGCGCAGCCTGACGCGCAGCTTGCGCAACCCGGCCGAAATCGCACGCATCGTCGTGGCGGGCAACCAGACCCGGCGCCGGCTGGTGGCCGAGGCGAACCGCTCGGTACCGGCGGCGATCGCCGCGCGGCGCATGCCGAGGCCGGTGGCCGCCACGGCGCATCGCCTGCGCCATCGGGCGTTGAGCGGTTTCACGCTGACCATCCGTCGTACCGAGGGCGAGGCGCGGGTCGCTCACGCGGCGGTGCTGGCCAGGGCCTGGGGGGACCGGTTGAGGGTGGTGGTGGTGATCGGCGGCCGGCCGGCGGTCGTCGAGACGGCGGCGAAGGCGGCCGCCGACGCCAACCTGTCGAACCCCAGGCAGTTCCAGGAACCGGCGCGCGGCGCGACCCGGTTGCGGCGCGCGGCGGCGGCCGAGGCGAGCCCGGCACTGACCATGGCGCAATAGCACCGGCAAGACGGCCGTTCTCCGCTGTTTCAGCACGCGCAGCGTGGCGTGATCAGACCGAAACGTGGATCCGGCATTGCTGCGCGATGTCCCGGCGATGGCCCGGGCCTGCCCTGGAGATTTCAATGCGCCGCGTCATGCTCTCGATCATCGCCACCGGCTGCCTCGCCATTTCATTGGCCTTGCCCGGCGCGGCGGCGCGTGCCCAGGGCGTGGCCATGTCGCTCGACGGCTGGGACCGCAGCGTCGCGCCGACGGGTACGGTGTTCTATCGCTGTACGGCGCCGGCCAGCTGCGGCCAGGGCTCGGTCGCCAGCTATCGCCAGCAGCCGAACGGGCCGCTGCCGAGCCTTGCGGTCTATCGCGCGCAGAACGAATCGGTCGACCGCCGGATGGTCGAGGGCAGTGGCGGCCGGGTGCTGCGGGTCGATCTCATCGAGATCGCCGAAAGCGAGGTCGCCGGCGCCCAGGTGCAGACCGCGATCAAGGCGATCAACCATTCGGACGGCCGCCGTGAATATCTGGCGACCTCGGTGTTCTCGGACGGCCAGCGGCACTACAGCCTGGTCTCGACGGCGCTCGAGGAGCGCACGGCCCGGGCCAACCTCCAGGCCTTCCTGCCGGTGGTCATGCTGGCCGCCCAGATCGGCGGCAAGCCGGCGCCGGCGCGCTGAACCTGTGGCGCGACAGGCGGTTTTCGGATGATTGAACGGGCGATCGCATTGATCCGGCGCGCGCCACGGTTTAGAGGGACCTGATTCCGCCGAGCCGCCGAGGAGTGCCAAGCGATGAAGGCCCGCGTCACCGTCACGCTGAAGACCGGCGTCCTGGATCCCCAAGGCAAGGCGATCGAAGGCGCGCTGAAGAGCCTCGGCGTCGCCGGCATCGACAGCGTCCGCCAGGGCAAGGTGTTCGACCTGGAGCTCGACGGTGGCGACAAGGCCGCCGCCGAGGCCGCGATCAAGGCCGCCTGCGACAAGCTGCTGGCCAATACGGTGATCGAGAACTACCGCATCGAGATCCTGTGAGCGCGCGGAGGGGCCATTGCCTCCGTGCAATTCCTCATGGACGCGTGCGAACCTCGATGGGAAAACCGAGGTTCGCTCCGGGCCTCAGGATATCCCCGTGAAAACCTCTCTGCTCGCCGCCTTCCTGGCCGTTTCGCTCGGTGCCTGCGCCCAGACGGGCGCGCAGACCGGCTTTCGCGCCGTCGATCCCAATACGCCGATCGCGCCCGGCGCCTCGCGCATTTCCGAGCGACCGATCGATCCGGACAAATGGCTGATCCGGTCCGGCGCGCTCAGGCGGCCCGGCCGCCCGCCGCAGCAGGTGACCTTTCATGTCTGCCGGCAATTGTCCTGTCCGAGCCCGGCCTTCGCGGTGGTTTCCTACACGCCGACGCAGACCCGTGCGCCCGATCGCGCGGCGCTGGAGCGCATCGCGACGGAACAGATGCCCGGCCGCAACGAATTGAACGAACTGGTGGCTTCGGCGCGCGGCGACGGCGCACGGCATCGAATCATGCTGAGTCAGGTCGCGACCTTCAAGGGACAGCCCGGCATCGCGGTGGAGATCGAGCGCCGGCGCAACGCCGGCTCGCCCGTGATCTATCAGGTCGGCGGTTTCGCCTTTGCCGGCAATCTGATGATCTCGGTCCAGTCGTTCTCGACGGACCGGGCGCTCGCCCGGCGCAACCGCGACCAGATCCTCGATCGCATCGACATCAGGGAAGGGCCGCGGCCGGCGGGGCAGGGGGCTGGCGTCCAAGTGATCCAGACCACGCCCGCACAGGCCGCACCGCGGCTTTGACGTCGGCCCGCCGGTCGGGTAGGGGTCCGCGCTGAAGGAGAACGTCCGATGAAAGCCGCCGTCATCGTCTTCCCGGGATCCAATCGCGAGCGCGACATCGCCTATGCGCTGGAGCTGACCTCGGGGGTCAAGCCGGCCATGGTGTGGCACGGCGATACCGCATTGCCCGCGGGCACGGATCTCGTGGTCCTGCCCGGCGGCTTCTCCTATGGCGACTATCTGCGCTGCGGGGCGATCGCCGCGCGCGCCGCGATCATGGACGCCGTCAGGGCTCATGCCGCCAGGGGCGGACTGGTGCTCGGTGTCTGCAACGGTTTCCAGATCCTGTGCGAGGCCGGCCTCCTGCCGGGTGCGCTGATGCGCAATTCCTCGCTGAAATTCATTGCCCGCAACGTTCATCTGAGGGTCGAGCGCTCGAATACGCCGTTCACCCGCCGCTACAATGCGGGCGCGGTGATCGAGGTTCCGGTGGCCCATGGCGAGGGCAATTACATCGCCGATGACGACACGCTGAAGCGGCTCGAGGCCGAGGGCCGGGTGCTGTTCCGCTATTGCGACGCGGCCGGCACGGTCTCGCAGGCCGCCAATATCAACGGCGCCATGAACGCGATCGCCGGCATCGTTTCCGACAATGGCCGGGTGCTGGGCATGATGCCGCATCCGGAGAATCATGTGGACCCGTCGATCGGCTTGACCGACGGCAGGGCACTGTTCGAGAGCCTGGCCGAGGCGCTGGAAACCGCCTGATCGGCGGCGCGACGTCCTGGCCGGGAAATTGCGGACAGGCCATTCGATCCTGGCATGGCAGACCGTTTCGCCGTTGCGAAATGAGCCGGCGGCGGTTACTTGCATCGCTTGAGCCGGTGGCAGGACGGGCGACGCCAAGGTCCGCGGCCGGCATGAGCTTGGCCCCGTGGCGGAAGACGGCATGAACCCGAACGAACCCAAGAGCATTCCAGAGCCGAAAATCACCCCGGAGCTGGTGGCGAGCCATGGGCTGAAGCCGGACGAGTATCAGCGCATCCTGGCGCTGATCGGCCGCGAGCCGACCTTTACCGAGCTCGGCATCTTCTCGGCCATGTGGAACGAGCATTGTTCCTACAAGTCGAGCCGCCTGCACCTGAAGACCCTGCCGACCAAGGCGCCCTGGGTGATCCAGGGGCCGGGCGAGAATGCCGGCGTCATCGATATCGGCGACGGTCTGGCCGCGGTGTTCAAGATGGAGAGCCACAACCACCCGAGCTATATCGAGCCCTACCAGGGCGCGGGCACCGGCGTCGGCGGCATCCTGCGCGACGTGTTCACCATGGGCGCCCGGCCGATCGCGGCCTTGAACGCCCTGCGCTTCGGCGATCCCGAGCATCCCAAGACCCGCCATCTGGTGTCCGGCGTGGTCGCCGGCGTCGGCGGCTACGGCAATTCGTTCGGCGTGCCGACGGTTGGCGGCCTGGTCGGCTTCCACACCCGCTATGACGGCAATTGCCTGGTCAATGCCATGGCGGTCGGCCTCGCCCGGACCGACGGCATCTTCTACGCCAAGGCGACCGGCGTCGGCATGCCGATCGTCTATCTCGGCTCCAAGACCGGCCGCGACGGCATTCATGGGGCGACCATGGCGTCGGCCGAATTCGGCGAGGGCGCCGAGGAGAAGCGGCCGACCGTGCAGGTCGGCGACCCCTTCGCCGAAAAGCTGCTGCTGGAAGCCTGCCTCGAGATCATGGCGCTGGATTGCGTCAACGCGATCCAGGACATGGGCGCGGCCGGACTGACCTGTTCGGCGGTCGAAATGGGCGCCAAGGGCGATCTCGGCGTCGAGCTGCACCTGGAAAACGTGCCGACCCGGGAAACCGGCATGACCGCCTATGAGATGATGCTGTCGGAGAGCCAGGAGCGCATGCTCATGGTGCTGAAGCCGGAGAAGGAAGAGCAGGCGAAAGCCATCTTCCGCAAATGGGGGCTGGATTTCGCCGTCATCGGCCACACCACCGATACGCTGCGTTTCGTGGTCAAGCTCCATGGCGAGGTCAAGGCCGACCTGCCGATCAAGGAACTGGGCGACGAGGCGCCGCTCTACGACCGGCCGCATGTGCCGACCGCGCCCAAGGCGGCGATCGAGCCGGAGAGCATCACGCCGCCGCTGTCGAACGGCGCCGCGCTCACCAAGCTGCTGGGCATGCCGGACCTCGCCTCCAAGCGCTGGGTCTACGAGCAATACGACTCGATCATCCTCGGCAATACCGTGCAGCGGCCAGGTGGCGATGCCGCCGTGGTGCGCGTCGAGCATGGCCCGAAGGGCCTCGCCATGACCGCCGACGTGACGCCGCGCTATTGCGAGGCCGATCCGGTCGAAGGCGGCAAGCAGGCGGTGGCGGAAGCCTATCGCAACATCTCGGCGGTCGGCGCCACGCCGCTGGCGGTGACCGACAACCTCAATTTCGGCAATCCCGAGCGGCCGGAGATCATGGGCCAGCTGGTCGGCTGCATCCAGGGCATCGGCGAGGCCTGCCGGGCGCTCGACTTCCCGGTCGTGTCGGGCAATGTCTCGCTCTACAACGAGACCTTCGGCCGGGCGATCCTGCCGACGCCGACCATCGGCGCGGTCGGCGTCATCGACGACTTCGCCAGGAGCGTCGGGGTTGCGCTGCAGGCTGCCGGCGAAGAGGTCTTCGTCCTCGGCAATACCGACGGCTGGCTCGGCCAGTCGGTCTATCTGCGCGACATCCTGGGGCGCGAGGAGGGGGCACCGCCGCCGGTCGACCTGGCGCTCGAGCGCCGGCACGGCGAATTCATCCGCGGACTGATCGCGGAGGGAATGCTGACCGCCTGCCACGACGTCTCCGACGGCGGCCTGCTGGTGGCGCTGGCCGAGATGGCGATCGCCGGCAAGATCGGCATCACCGTCGACACCATGCCCGACGAAGTGCCGGCGCATGGTTTCTGGTTCGGCGAGGACCAGGCCCGCTACGCGCTGACGGTGAGACCTGAGGACATGGACCGGCTGGCGGCCCGCGCCGCCGGCGCCGGCGTCATGCTGACGCGCCTGGGTACGACGGGCGGGGCCGCGTTGACCCTCCCGGGCGAGGCACCCATATTGATCAAGGACTTGGCCGAGAGGTTCGAGTCGTGGCTGCCGGCCTATATGGGGCAGGCGGCCTGAGAGGGAGCGACGACGATGCCGATGGCGGCCGCCGATATCGAGCAGATGATCAAGGACGCGTTGCCAGACGCTTCCGTCGAGATCAAGGACCTGGCCGGAGACGGCGATCACTACGCGGCGACCGTCGTTTCCGAGAGCTTTCGCGGCAAGTCGCGGGTCCAGCAGCATCAGATCGTCTATGCGGCGCTGAAGGGGAAGATGGGCGGCGTGCTGCATGCCCTTGCGCTGACGACCAGCGCACCCCATTGATTGCCAATCAAGCCTCATCGTTGAGCGAGAGAACGCCATGACCACGGAAGCCCAGACCACCCCGGCTCATGCCAAGATCGATGCCGAATTGAGCAGCAGCGATGTCGTGCTGTTCATGAAAGGCACGCCGCAGTTCCCGATGTGCGGGTTTTCCGGCCAGGTCGTCCAGATTCTCGACTATCTCGGGGTGCCGTTCAAAGGCGTCAACGTGCTCGATGCCGACGATATCCGCCAGGGTATCAAGGACTATTCCAACTGGCCGACGATTCCCCAGCTCTACGTCAAGGGCGAGTTCATCGGCGGCTGCGACATCACCCGCGAGATGTTCCAGTCGGGCGAACTGCTCGAGCTGATGAAGAGCAAGGGCGTTCCGGTTCGCGACCTGGCGAGCTGATAAGGGGCTGAACTCTCAGGCCTTTCCAGGCGGATTCCGAGGCCGTTCGACGGGCCGCGGGACCGCCGCCTGCGCATTGCCCAGAAGTTGCCACAATCGATTGCGACAGGAGCAAGAATGGAGGCGCCGCTTCGAGGGCCTCCTCTCCGTCGCGCGCCGCTGGCCGGCGCTTCGCAAAGCCCAGGACCGTGCATGGCGCGGTCGTAAGCCTTAAGAGCGCCCGACCGACATGACAGCTGCCCTGTTTCGATCGCAAGTCGCCGCTGTGACGTTGGGCCTCACGCTTGGCGTTCCCTGCGCGGCGCTGGCCCAGCAGGGTGTCGGTTTCCAGGCCGGACAGGCCTCCGGTGTCGGAGCGCCGCTCAATCTGCTTTCTCCGAGCTTCATCGCGCCGACGCCGCGCGGAGCACTGCCGTCGGCCGCCGCCAACGGCCAGTTGCAGCGTGAGACGGCCGCGCTGGCCGCGCCTTTGCCCTTGCCGCGCCCCTCCGGCGCGCCGCGCGCGGTGATCACCCAGGCCTCGGCGCCGTCGGCGGTCGCCGCGGGCATGGCCGGGCTGCCTCAGGCCATGCCCCAGGCGCAAGCCATGCCCCAAGCGCAAGCCATGCCCCAAGTGCCGGCGCCGGCCGAGGAAGCCGCCGCCGCGCCCGCCCCGGTCTGGCCGGACGACGAGCCGCGCGACCGCATCATCATTCCCGGCGCCTTCTCGCGCTCCGCCGCGCGGGCGGCCGAGGCTCAGGAGGCAGCGGCGCTGCCGGCGGCCGTGGTCGCCTTTGCGGCTCCGGTTCCAGTGGCGCGGCCGGCCGGCGAGGCGGCGATCGCCGCCGCGGTCGCGACGCCGGCCCATAACGTGGCCGCGACGCCGGTGCTGGCCGCCACCACGTCCAGCCCGGTGGTGCTCGCCTCCCATGGCACCGCGACCACCATGACGATCCCCGCCGCACCCGCCGGTGCTTCGCCGGCCATGGCGCCGCCCGTGGTGTCGATGCCCACCCCGGCGCGCGGGCCGGTGCTGGCCTCGCTGCCGCCCGATAGCGGCGCGCGCGACTGGCCGCGCTTCCTGCCGGGAACGCCTGGCGTCGAGCGCAATACCGGCATTGCCGGCGAGCGGGTCATGCCGGATCCGGGCGTGCCGCTGACCTGCCTGCCGCCGGTGGTCCGGCGCGCGCTGAACGATGTCGCCATGCGCTTCGGGCCGATCCTGGTGCGCTCGACCGATCGCGGCAATGGCCGTTTCGTCCGCACCGACGACTGGCGCGGTTCCTATCACAAGGACTGCCGCGCGGCCGATTTCCGGGTCAGCGGCAATGGCGCGGCGGTCATCGCCTTCCTGCGCATGCGGCCCGAACTCGGTGGCGTGAAGCGTTACCGCAACGGCCTGATCCATATCGACGACGGTCCGCGCCGCTCCTGGTGAGGGCGCGGAGAAGATCCTTGGCCGCCGGCATCCATCAAATCCGGTGATCCCTCGATCAGATCACTCCATTTGCTAGCGGTCCCGTTCTCGATCACCTTCTGCCGCAACGCCAGGAGGTCTCGATGTTGCTCGTCGGTATGCTCGACAGTCCCTATGTGCGGCGCGCGGCGATCGCAGGGACATTGCTCGGTGTTTCCTTTGAACATCAGTCGGTTTCGGTGTTCCGGCACATGGACCGGTTCCGGGCGATCAATCCGCTGATCAAGGCGCCGTCTCTGGTCGCCGACGACGGCACGGTGCTGATGGAATCGCAACTGATCATCCAGCACCTGGAAGATGTCGCGGGCAGGTCGCTGCGGCCGGCCGGGGCCGCCGCCCGCATTGCCGACCTCCGCGCCACGGGGCTTGCCATCGTCACCTGCGAAAAGGCGATCGGCATCGAATATGAGCGCAAGCGTCCCGAGGCGATCCGCTACCAGCCCTGGCTCGACCGGGTGCGCGAGCAACTCGAGGAGGCGCTGGCGGCGCTCGACATGATCGCCAGCGACCAATGGCAGGCCGGCCCCGAGCCCTGGACCCATGGCGCGATCGGCGCTGCGGTCGCCTGGGGCTTCATCCGCTTCACCATTCCCGACGCGGTGCCGGCCGATGCCTTCCCGGCGCTGGCGGCGCATGCCGCGCGTTGCGAGGCGACTGACGTGTTCAAGCACTGGCCGATCGACAGGGAGACGCCCTGAGAGCGCAGGACGTCATCCCCAAGAAAGCAACTGCTTTGCCGGGGCCGAGCGCAGCGAGGGGACAGGGATCCAGGGGTTCCAGGGCAGTTCCCACGACAACGCGAAACCACCTGAGCACTGATGTGCCGAGCTCCGGAATATCTCGCCAAACCTTCTGCCCCTCGTCTCCCGATCGCGCGGCGAGCGCGGCCTGTCGGCCCCTGGATCCCCTTCCCCTCGCTGCGCTCGGCCGGGGATGACGTAGAGGACTCTCTGTGATCGGTCGGGCCGCTCGACCGTCGCTTCGGGCGCAGCCCAAAAGAAAAAGGCCGCCCCGGAAGGGCGGCCTCTTTGCAGTCTCGGTCGCTGAAACCAATCAGCGCGAATAGAATTCGACGACCAGCGAGGGTTCCATCTGAACCGCGTAGGGCACTTCCGACAGGGTCGGGATGCGCGCCAGGGTGGCGCTCATCTTGCCGTGGTCGACGCTCAGGTAGTCGGGAACGTCGCGCTCGCCGGACTGGACGGCTTCCATCACCAGGATCATCTGGCGCGAGGCTTCCTTGACCTCGATCACGTCGCCGATCTTGACCTTGTAGGAGGGGATGTTGACGCGGCGACCATTGACCTTGATGTGGCCGTGGTTGACGAACTGGCGGGCGGCGAACACGGTCGGCACGAACTTGGCGCGATAGACCACGGCGTCCAGGCGGCGCTCGAGCAGGCCGATCAGGTTCTCACCGGTATCGCCCTTCACCCGCACGGCCTCAGTATAGGTCGCGTGGAACTGCTTCTCGGAAATGTTGCCGTAATAGCCCTTGAGCTTCTGCTTGGCCTTCAGCTGGGTGCCGAAGTCCGAGAGCTTGCTCTTGCGGCGCTGGCCGTGCTGGCCCGGGCCATATTCGCGGCGGTTGACCGGGCTCTTCGGACGACCCCAGATATTCTGGCCCATCCGGCGGTCAATTTTATACTTGGCGGCGTGACGCTTCGACATCGCGTGTCCCTTGTCGTTTTCGTTCGATAGGAGACGCGCCCTCCTCTTGCTTCCCTCGAGGGAAACACGACAGACCAAGCCGAAGCCCGATCGCGGGTGCGCAAAAAAATCCCAGCGGTTCGCCCGAGAGCGATCCGTCGAGAAGCGGCGTCCATAGCGACACCTTCAGGCGATGTCAATGAAGCGGCAGCGGATCGACCAGCGTTTCGCCGAGACCGAAGCCGGAAAAGACCGGCGCGAGCGTCCGGAAGGCGGCGCCATCGGTCAGCAATGCGATGCCGGGCAGCCGGCTGGCGGCGTGACGGGCCGGCCCGAGCAATTGCACGACGCGGCGCGCGATGGCCGCCGCCGGATCGATCCAGGTGACGGGGAAGGGCGCGACGCGCCCGAAGGTCTCGATCAGCAGCGGGTAATGGGTGCAGGCCAGCACGACCGAATCGGTGCGCCGGCTGTCCTCGACGACGAAGCAGGGCGCGATCTCGGCGGCGATCGCGGCTTCGTCGGCCGGCTCGCCGCGCATCACCGCTTCGGCAAGGCTTGCCAGGTGGGGCGAGCCGACCAGCGTTACCGCGCAGCCGAGGCCGAATTCGGCGATCAGCGCCTTGGTATAGTCGCGGGCAACCGTTCCGGGGGTGGCGAGCACGCTGACCAGGCGCGACACCGATTGCTCGCAGGCCGGCTTGATCGCCGGCACCGTGCCGACGAAGGGCAGGGCGAAGCGCTGGCGCAGATGCGGCATGACCAGGGTCGAGGCGGTGTTGCAGGCGATGACAACGCAATCCGGCCGATGGGTTGCGATCAGCCGCTCCATGACGGCCAGGACCCGCGCGATCAGATGGTCCCCGTCGAGCCGGCCATAGGGGAAGGCGGCATCGTCGGCACAATAGATGAAGCGTGCGTCGGGCCGCGCCTTGGCGATCTCGCGATGGACGGTGAGCCCGCCGAGGCCGGAGTCGAAGACAAGGATGGTCGGCGCGCGCGAGGCGATGTCGGCGCTCGGTTTGATGGTCTGGTGCATGCCGGCAAAGGGGTCGAAGGGTGTCGGGCCGAACGGCCCGAGGTCCCGGGACTTTGGATCGAAGGTGATACGCATCACGAGCCTTCACACGACAATTGGCCGGATTTTGGTCGAAAAGCGTTAAGTTTTTGCGAGCGGTGGCGGTGCCCCGCCGGTATGGCGGGACGGCTGCGCCGGATCGGCCGAAGACATCGCAGATGCGCGCTATCTTGGCGTTGACGGATCGATCCGATCCCGGCCACTTAATCGATGAAAACGCGGGAGGACTTGATGCACCAGACGCCGAAACCCTACACGCTGGCAGAACGGCTGCGGGCGGGCGAGAGCCTGTTCACTGCCTGGTTGAGCATGCCCGAGCCGCTGATCGCCGACGCGATCGCGCGCGAGGGCTTCGATGCCGTCACCTTCGACATGCAGCATTCCTCGATCGACCTGATGGGCGCGATGCGCGGCATCTCGGCGGTCAATCACGCTGGCAAGCCGGCCGGCGTCCGTGTCGCGCTGGAGGATTTCGGCGGCGCGGCCCGGCTGCTCGACGTCGGCGCCGAGATCATCATCGCGCCGATGATCAATTCGGTCGCGGATGCCAAGCGCTTCGCCTCGGCGACCAAATATCCGCCGCTCGGCGACCGCTCCTGGGGCGGCAACCGGTTTCAGCAGCTCACCGGCCTCGGCCCGCAGGAATACCTGCAGCAGGCCAATACGATGACCGTGACGCTGGCCATGATCGAGACCACGGCGGCGCTCGCGGCGGTCGACGACATCCTGGCGGTGCCGGGCATCGACGGCGTCTTCGCCGGCCCCTCGGACCTGTCGATCACCTTGCTCAAGGGCGCCAAGCTCGACCCGAACAACGAGGTGGTGGTCGATGCCTTCGACAAGATCATGAAGGCGGCGAAGAAGGCCGGCAAGCTCACCGGCTGTTATGCGCCGAGCTTCGAGAAGGCCAAGGAATTGGCGAGCCAGGGCTGGGGCTTCATTACCCTGGTCAACGACGCCGTGATCATCCGCGGCGGCGCCCAGGCCGCCCTCAAGGTGGTCCGCGGCTGAGCTGCCGCCGACCGCCTCAGCCGAGCGACTTCATGAAGCCGGCGAACCGCATCAATCCTTCCGGCCATGGCCCATGGCCGGAATCCGAGTTGATGTGGCCGGCTTCACCAGCATCCGACAGGGCCGAGCCCCAGGAATAGCCGAAATCCTCGGCGCGCTCGAAGCTGCAATGCGGGTCGTTGCGGCTGGCGACCAGCACCGAGGGGAAGGGCAGGGGCTCGCGCGGGATCGGCGCGAAGGCCCGGTCGACTTCGGGAATGTCGGTGCCCTGCTCGATATCCGGCATGCTGACCAGGAAGGCGCCACGGACGACGCCCTGCGGGAACAAGGGCGCCGCGTGGGCCACCGTGACGACGCCGAGCGAATGGGCGACCAGCACCACCGGACGGGTGCAGGAGGCAACCGCGGTTGCCAGGTTGTCGACCCAACGCGCCTTTTCCGGCTTGTGCCAATCACCGAGATTGACCCGATGGGCGGTGGGCAGCTTGGCCTCCCAGCGCGACTGCCAATGGTCGTCGCCGGAATTGGTGTAACCGGGAACGATCAGGATATCGGCGTCGGCAGTGCGCATGGGATCAACTCGCGAGAACTTTGTTTCACTCAGGAGGATTTGGCTTCATTCGGGAAGAACGATGAGACCTTCGGCACGTGCGGCCAAGCGCATGCCCTGGTCTATCGTGGCCAGCGGAAGCCCGGTTCTCAAGGCCGCATCAATATAGGCCGCATCATAGGGATTGAGGCGATGGGCTCGTGACAGGGCGCGGATTTCGCCAAAGCAGCTTTCGGCCGGCATGTCGAGTGTTTCAACCGCCATGACCGCGAGGGTGTCGATCGCTTCATCGGCCAGAGCCCGGCTGATGGCTCCGCGATGAACCTTGCGGCGAAAAACATGCATGACCTCGATCGCCCAGATCGGCGGAACGACAATTCCCGGCGACAGCAACAGGTCGCGATAGGTGTCGGAAAGTTCGCCATGCTCGTCGGGCGCCAGCGCGGCGACGGCGATGGAGGCATCGAGAACGAAGCTCAACGCCGGCCCTCGTCGCGCAACGCGCGGATCTCGTCGGCGCCGAGCGTGACGCCCTCGCTCTTCAGCCGGGAGCGGATGCTGTCGATCCGCGCCCTCAGAGCCTCCGGATCATGCTTCCGCTTGACCGGCACGATCTTCACATAGGGTTCGCCGCGCTTGGTCACGATGATCTCTTCGCCCGCGACCGCGCGGTCGGCAAGCGCCGAAAACTGGTTCTTGGCTTCCAGAACACCGATCTTCATCGTCATGCTCCTGGCTATCTTGCTGGCCAGGATACCATGCGCGGTCGATCCGGTCACGCCGCTCCAAACACCCGGCTGAAGATCGTATCGACGTGTTTCAGGTGATAGCCAAGATCGAATTTCTCCTCGATCTCGGCCTCGCTCAGTGCCTTGCGCACGTCCGCGTCGGCCTTCAACAGCGTCAGGAAGTCGCCTTCGCCGCGCCAGACCGGCATGGCGTTGCGCTGGACCAGCCGATAGGCGTCCTCGCGCGATACGCCCTTCTGGGTCAGCGCCAGCAGGACACGCTGGGAATGGACCAGGCCGCCGAGACGGTCGAGGTTTTTCTGCATGGTCTCGGGGTAGACCAGCAGCTTGTCGATGACGCCGGTCAGGCGGACCAGCGCGAAGTCGAGCGTCACGGTCGCGTCCGGGCCGATCATCCGCTCGACCGAGGAGTGCGAGATGTCGCGTTCGTGCCAGAGCGCGACGTTTTCCATGGCCGGCATGGCCATGCCGCGCACCAGGCGGGCAAGCCCGGTGAGGTTTTCGGTCAGCACCGGATTGCGCTTGTGCGGCATGGCCGACGAGCCCTTCTGGCCGGCCGAGAAATATTCCTCGGCTTCCAGCACTTCCGAACGCTGCAGGTGGCGGATCTCGATGGCGAGACGCTCGACCGACGAGGCGACCACGCCGAGGGTGGCGAAGAACATGGCGTGGCGGTCGCGCGGGATGACCTGGGTGGAGACCGGCTCGACCTTCAGGCCCATCGCCTTGGCGACATGCTCTTCAACCCGCGGATCGATCTGCGCGAAGGTGCCGACGGCACCCGAGATGGCGCAGGTGCGGACCTCCTCGCGCGCCGCCTCGAGGCGGGCGAGCGAGCGGTCGAACTCGGCATAGGCCTGGGCGAGCTTCAGTCCGAAGGTGGTCGGCTCGGCGTGGATGCCGTGCGAGCGGCCGATCGTGGGGGTGAGCTTGTGCTCGAAGGCGCGGCGCTTGAGCGCGGCGAGCAGGGCCTTGGTGTCGGCGATCAACAGGTCGGCGGCGCGCACCAATTGCACGTTCAGGCAGGTGTCGAGCACATCCGACGAGGTCATGCCCTGGTGGACGAAACGCGAGTCGGGACCGATGAATTCGCCGAGATGGGTCAGGAAGGCGATGACGTCGTGCTTGACCTCGCGCTCGATGGCATCGATGCGCTCGACATCGAAGGTGACGTCCTTGGCGCGTGCCCAGATATTGGCGGCGGCTTCCTTGGGGATCACTCCGAGCTCGGCCAGCGCGTCGCAGGCATGGGCCTCGATCTCGAACCAGATGCGGAACTTGGTCTGGGGATCCCAGATGGCGGTCATCTCGGAACGGGAATAGCGCGGGATCATCGCGGGGCCTCGGCGGACAAGGGGGATAAGGCGCGGTCTAGCAGGCGCGCGCCATCGCGGCAAATCCGCAAGCATGCGCCTCAGGGCGCAAGCCGGGTCGCCACCGCGAGATAGCGGCCGTCGGGGGTCTCGAAACCCTTGGCCAGGACCAGGATCAGGACGACCAGGACCGGTGCTGCATTGGTCCCGACGGGGGGATGGTAGGTGATTACGTCGGCGATGCGGTAGCTGAACGCAAGGCCGCGGCTCGGCGGGATCGCCTGATCCTCATGAAGCGTGCGGGCGGCTCCGTCGGTCTTCAGCACCAGCCGAAATCCCCTGGTCTCGTCATCGGGGGAAGGCGAGGGCAGGCCGTGTTCGGTCAGTTCCAGCGCGAGCGGCGGATCGACCGGCGGATGCACGATCCGCGGCACGAAGCGAACCTGGTGGGGATCGGCCGAAAGCTCGGAGATCGGATTGCTCGCTACCAGCTCGCCCGGAGACGCGATGCCGGTCAGCAGAGGCCGGGCACGCGCGGCTGCCGCGGCGCGCGCCTGGGTTATGGTTTTCGTCTCGTCCTCGAGGCGGACGCGCACCGGCGTGCCGGGCAACCAGGCGTCCCGGGCGGTGTCGACGACATAGATATTGGCATAGGGGAAACCGCTTCCATCGGCGGTGCCATATTCCTCGAAGGCGAAACGGCTGCCGTCGACATTGAAGCCGAGAATGGCGCGGGTCGCGATATCGCCCGCCAATGCCGGCACGGGGGCGAGAACGGCGCAAAGCAGCAGCAGCCTTGGGATCATGACATTCTCCCGGTCGGATCTGAGCCTGACAGGAGCCGCGCGGCCCGGCAATCAGCGCCGGTGGGTGCGCCAGAACAGGCCGGCGACCATCACCGGCAGCAAGGCGCCCCAGGGCCACCAGAGCCGGAACGCGGTCGCGACATAAAGCGAGAAGGCATAACCGAGCCCGAAAACGTGGTGCCAGAAGGTCATCTCGCCGTCGAGATCCTCGGCGATCGCCAGCGACCGGGAATGGATGGCGAAGACGATGCCGGGCGCGACCAGCATGGTGACGGCCGCGCCGATCAGGGCAAGACCGAGCCAGAGCGCCAGGGGAGCACCGGCGAAGCGGTGGCGCAGGGCTTCCAGGCCGCGCCAGAACAGCGCCATGCCGGGAAAGAGCGGCACCGATTGCAGGCAGACGACCGAAAGGCTGCGCCAGGACGGCGCATGGCCGGCGCGGATCGACAGCGTCGCGGTAGCGGCGATCGCCACCAGCATGACCCAGAAGCCGACCTTCAGCGCGCGCCGCCACGGGCCGTCGTCTTGCGGGACGGCCGGTTTCGCGGCTGCCAGTTTCGCGGCGCGCTTGGGGGGTGTCGCCGGGGCCGGGCCCGCCTGAGCCGCACGGGGCCGCCTTGGCCGGCGGACCGGGGCCCCATCGGCCTCGTCCGCGCCGTTCCCCTGAACTTTCGCTGCCTGAGTCGTCGCCATGACCCGAGCTTACCGGCCAGCCGTTGACGGGGTCTGAATCACCTTGGGGCAGGGGGCGGGGGTGTGGATATCCGCGACAACCAGGCCGGACGAGAAGGACCCGCGGGGGATGGGGGCGGGATCGGGCGCGCCCATCCTGCTTGAGATACCCCGAGGCCGACGCATCGTCTTGCCCGGGCTTGTCCCGGGCATCCACGACTTGCGCCGGTGGTACCTCACCGACATTTTGGCTGGGATTTCGTCGGGACAACCGTGCTGAATTCGTGGATGGCCGGGACAAGCCCGGCCAAGACGAGAATAACCTGCGCGGGAGGTGCGTTGAACCGGCCGGCTACGCGACGCGTCGCTGCCCGGACCACCCGGAGCCGCGCTGCCCTAGACTTCACACCATCGTGCCGCGGGCGCTGTCGGCGGCGACCCGGATCGCTTCGATATGGGCGGCATAATGCGCCGGGCCGCCCTTGAACACGGCCGAGCCGGCGACCAGGACATCGGCTCCGGCCGCCGCCACCAGGGGGGCGGTCTGGGCGGTCACGCCGCCGTCGATCTCGATGACGATGTCGCGGCCGGCGATCATCTGCTTGATGCGCGCCACCTTGTCGACCTGCGAGGCGATGAAGGCCTGGCCGCCGAAGCCCGGATTGACCGTCATGACCAGGATCAGGTCGGTGATGTCGAGCACATAGTTGAGCACGCTCTCCGGCGTCCCGGGATTGAGCGAGACGCCGGCCTTCTTGCCGAGCTGGCGGATCGCCTGCAGCGAGCGATGCAGATGCGGGCCGGCTTCGGCATGGACGGTGATGATGTCGGCGCCGGCCTTGGCGAAAGCGTCCAGGTAGGGATCGGCCGGCTGGATCATCAGGTGGACGTCGAAGACCTTCTGGCTGTGCGGGCGCATGGCCTTGATGACGTCGGGCCCGAAGGAAATGTTCGGCACGAAATGGCCGTCCATCACGTCGAGGTGGATCCAGTCGGCGCCGGCGGCGTCGACGACGCGTACCTCCTCGCCGAGTTTCGAGAAATCGGCGGCCAGGATCGAGGGCGCGATCAGGATGGGCTTGGTCATCGAAAGTCTCCGTGTCGCCGAGCCGCTACCATGCGACAAGGTGCGCGGGCAATGAGGAGCTGCTGCGCGCTTGTCTGCCGCACTGCGAGACGGCACTGTGGCGGCCGCATGAAAATGATGGTCCGGTGATGACTGAAATCCATGATGTCTTGGTTCTGGGCGCCGGCATGGTCGGCGTTTCCACGGCGCTCGAGGCCCGTCGCCGCGGCCTCTCGGTCGTGCTGGTCGACCGGCGTGGCCCGGGCGAAGAGACGAGCTATGGCAATTCCGGCGTGATCGACGGTGGCAATCTCTATCCGGTGGCCATGCCGCGCGACCTGCCGACCCTGTTCAGGCATGCGCTGAACGGTGAAACCGCCTCGCATTATCACGTCTCGGCGCTGCCCAAGGTGGCCGGCTGGATGTTCGACTATTGGCGCTGGTCGGCGCCCGACAAGCTGGAAGAGACGGCCCGCGTCATGCGGCCGTTCTTCGCGGAAGCGGTCGGCAGCCATCGTGAATTCGCCAAGATCGCCGGCGCCGAGCGGTTCTTCCGCCAGGACGGCTGGCTGGAATTCTATCGCCATCGCGCCAGCCTCGACGCCCAGGATCGCCGGTTGCAGCTCGCCAGGGAATTCGGACTGCGCAGCACCAAGCTCAGCAAGGGCGAGACGCTGGAGCTGGAGCCGCATCTGAAGGGCGATTTCGCCGGTTCGATCTGGCAGCAGGATGCCGACACGGTGTCGAGCCCGGGCGGTGTCACCAAGGCCTATGCCGAGGCCTTCGTCGCAGCCGGCGGCAAGCTCGCCAAGGGCGACGCCATGACGCTCGCCAAGGTGCCGGAAGGTTTCGCCGTGGAGACCACCGAGGGCCGCATCGTCGCGCGCCAGGCGGTGGTGGCGCTCGGCATCTGGTCTGGCGATCTCATCGCCAAGTTTGGCTACTCGGTGCCGCTCGCCGCCAAGCGCGGCTATCATCGCCACTACCAGCCGAAGGGCAACGCCTTCCTCACCCGGCAGGTCTGCGACGAGGATGTCGGTTATGTGCTCTGCCCGATGGAGCAGGGCATCCGGCTGACCACCGGTGTCGAGATCGCGTTGCGCGACGCACCGAAGACGCCGGTGCAGCTTGGCCGCGCCTTCCGTGCGGCCAGCGAGCTGTTCGACCTCGGCGAGCCGGTGGAGCCCGAGCCCTGGATGGGCCGCCGCCCGGCCACACCGGATTCGCGGCCGGTCATCGGGCCGGCGCCGCGCCACGAAGGGCTGTGGTTCGCCTTCGGCCACGGCCATTGGGGCTTCACGCTCGGCCCGGCGACCGCCAAGGCGCTGCTCTCGGCCATGTCGGGCGAGCCGCCGCATGTCGACCTGACGCCCTATCGGATGGGTCGCTGGAGCTGAGCCGAAAGTCCTGAATGAACCAGGTCAGCTTCACCTTGACCGAAAGCGATGCGCTGGCCGCCGCGCGGGCGAACAGCCGGGGGCAGTTGTTCACCGTCAGGCTGTTCGTGCGTCTCGTGATTTTTGTCGTGCTGGCGGCGATCGTCGTCGGCGCGATCCTGCTGGCGGTGGGCGATCCCTGGGACGCGACCGTCCGCTTCGTGCTGGTCGGCGCTCCCGTAATGCTTGCGACCATCTACGGTCTGATCGGACTGATCCTGGTCAGGACCATTCCGGCGCAGGCGCGGCGGAACTTTCGCCAGCAGAAGGCGCTCTGGGAGACGGTTCAACTGGTGTGGTCGCCCCAGGGCCTCGATGTCACGACCGCCTCGGCACAAGCGCGCCGTGCCTGGTCGCATTACCTCAGGTGGCGGGAGACGGCGGAGCAGTTTCTGCTCTATCAGACCGACCAGCTCTATATCATCGTGCCGAAACGCGCCTTCGCCTCGGCCGAGGCAATGGACGGCTTTCGCGCCGCGCTGGTCGCTGGCAATCTTCCCCGCGCCGGGCAGCCTGGCTGACACCGGACGCCGCCTGCCGGAGTGCTGCCCATGCATGTCGTAATGCTCGCCTTTCCCCGGATGACCCAGCTCGACCTGACCGGGCCGTTCGAGGTGTTTACCCGCTTCAAGGAACTCGAGATCGACCTGGTCTGGAAGACGACCGAGCCGGTCGCCGATGCCGCGGGCCTGCGCCTCCTGCCGTCGAAGACCTTCGCCGACTGCCCGCAGGCCGACATTCTGTTCGTGCCGGGCGGACCGGGCCAGATGGGCCTGATGGACGATGCCGAAACGCTCGACTTTCTGCGCGCCCAGGCGAAAGGCGCCACCTGGATCACCTCGGTCTGCACGGGATCGCTGGTGCTGGCGGCGGCGGGCCTTTTGACCGGCTATCGGGCCACCTGCCACTGGTCGTCGATCGACCAGCTCGGGCTGTTCGGCGTCGAGCCGGTGCACGAGCGCGTGGTGGTCGACCGCAACCGGGTGACCGGCGCCGGTGTCACCTCCGGCATCGATTTCGGCCTGACGCTGACCGCCATGCTGTTCGGCGAGGAACGGGCACGGCGCGCCCAGCTCGGCATGGAATATGATCCGGCGCCGCCTTTTACCGGCGGCACCCCGTCGACGGCGCCGGCCGAGACCGTCAGCGCGGTGACGGAGGCGCTGAAACCCTTCATCGCCGAGAGGGAGGCCATATCGAAACGGGCGGCCGAGGCTTTGGCGCAGCGGGGGAAAGATTAGGCCCTGATATCCACGAGGTTGCCGGCACGCCAATCGCGTGGACCCGGCGCGACGGTTCCGGCCGCCTCGCCTCCTGCGAGCGAACCGCCGAGAATGACTGCCGCTTCGTCGAAACGGCCGGCCTTGCGGGCCTCGTCGGCGGCTTTGACCGGATCGTTGGTCGGATTTTGCGGATCGAGGCCGCGCCTGGCGAGGTCGACCTCGGTGCAGCAGTTGCAAACATAGCCATTGACGATCTGCATCGTTCGACAGTTCCCGCAGCCATAGCCGACCTCCCGACTTCGCTTGGCGGTGGCGGATCGTTACGGCGGCGAGGTCGTTTTTCGCGCGCTGGTCGCGACGCGCCGATACGAGCGGTCGTCAAACCTTGAAGTCGAAGATCCGGCCGGGACCCGTGCGTTGCGGATTGATCGCCGCGTGGGCTTGTTCCGCGGCAGCCGCGGGATGAGCGACCAGCGCGTCGAAAGCGTCCTCCGGCATGACGGCGCGGCCGACGCTTGCGGCCAGCTCGTCGGCGATAGCCGGGTCGTTGGTCGGATTCTGCGGGTCGAGCCCACGGCGGGCGAAGACGGCGTCCTCGCCGGTGACGCAAGCAAAGCCATTGATGATCGGGATCATGACGGCACGCTCCCTCGGTCAATCCGGTATCTTAGGTTATTTCTCCGGCCGATTTCGTTAATCGCGACACTCCGCCCTGGGATTGTCGGGCGGATGGTTAGGAACACCTTTCCCTGATAACGCGAACTCTCTCGACAGCTCGTCGCGCCCATGGCTTAGTCCATTCCGACTCTAGGAGAACCGCCATGACCATCGAAGCCTGGCTCGCCTTTACCGCGGCATCCACCATCCTGCTGCTGATCCCCGGGCCGACGGTTCTGCTGGTCGTCTCCTATGCGCTCGGCCAGGGCTGGCGCACCGCGTTGCCGATGGCGGTCGGCGTGGCGCTTGGCGATTTCACCGCGATGACCTTGTCGATGCTGGGCGTCGGTGCGCTGCTGGCGGCCTCCGCCACCGTCTTCACCGTGCTGAAATGGATTGGCGCCGCCTATCTCATCTGGCTCGGCATCAAACTCTGGCGCGCCGGCGGCGCGCTGCAGGCGGAACCCCGCCACGATGCGGTCTCAGCCGCGAAAATGCTCGGCCATGCCTGGCTGGTCACTGCGCTGAACCCGAAAAGCATCACCTTCTTCGTGGCCTTCCTGCCGCAGTTCCTTGATCCCAAGGTGGATTTTCTCACCCAGATGCTGGTGTTCGAGACGACCTTCCTGGTGCTCGCCTTCGCCAATGCCTTCGGCTATGCGCTGGTCGCCGCCAAGGCGCGCGGCCTGGTGGCGAATGCCCGCGCCATCGGCCTGTTCAACCGGGTCGGCGGCACGCTGCTGATCGGCGCGGGCGTCGCCACCGTCGGGCTGCGCGCCGGGCAGAATTGAGCGCCAGCCGTCAGGCCGCGGCGATCGCAGCCTTGAGATCGTCATAGCTGCCGAACAGGGCGTTGGAGTTCACCATGCGCCGGCCCCGCGCATCGGTGACGACGAGTGTCGGCACGCCCCGGGCACCGAAGGCGCCCATGACCTGGCGCGCCCTGCTGGTGCGCGCGCGGTTGGCGGCGACGAGTTCGTCGCTGGGCGTCACGATGAGCTCGGCGGCGGCGTCGAGGCCGATCTCGCGCAGGATCGCGGCGAGGCCGCCGACCGAGACGATGTCGCGGCCCTCGACATAGCGGGCCTCCTGGATCGCCTTGAGCGCGTCGAGTTCAGCATCCGGCCGGGTCAGCGCCACGGCGGTCAGCGCCAGCGTCGCGGGCCCGGAATCGAACATCTGCCCCGGCGCATTCAGCACCTTCGATCGATAGGCCTCGGTGAAGCGCTGGCCGCTCAGGCGTTCGATGCGCTGGTCGTTCGACCAGGCATAGGCGGCGAAGCCCTGGTCCATCGGCCGGGCGCCGTCGCCGGAGAACAGGCCGGTCGGTGCCAGCTCGATCGTGACGCCAGGTGCTTCACCAAGCTGCCGCACCATGGGCGAGGCGCCGTAGCACCAGCCGCAGAGCGGATCGAACAGATAGGTAACACGCGTGGTGTCAGGGGCGGTCGGGTCGGTCACGGCCGTTCTCCAAATCGGGCGCGCCAACTCGGCAAGGCGCCGGGAACATCGAGCGCGGTGGCTTCATAGACGGCGCGCGCCGCCGCGCGGGCCAGCACGCTCGCCGCCGTCGCGCCGATCAATGCCATGTCGCGGGCCGTGTCGGCCAGCGCCAGCTTGGCCGTCGCGGCGGCGAAGACGGTGTCGCCGTCGAGCGGCGTATGGATCGGCCGGATGGCGCGGCCGAGGCCGTCCTGCGCCATGACGGCGAGGTGGCGGGCTTCGGCCTTGGTCAGGATGGCGTCGGTCGCGATCAGGGCGATGGTGGTGTTGGCTGCCGTGGCGCCCTTGAGCTTGATCCTGTTGGCGTCGGCCGGCCAGGGGGAGGGCAGGCCGAGGCCGCCGAACTCACTGTCCTGTTCGTCTGTCGCCGCCCAGAAATGGGCGCCTGAGCCAATGGTGACGCTACCGAGCGCATTGACCGCCACCAGCGCGCCGACCCGGTGGCCGGATGGCGACAAGGCGGATGCCGTGCCGAGCCCACCCTTGAGATCGGCGGTCGTGGCGCCGGTGCCGGCGCCGACGGTGCCCATGGCGACCGGGCCGGATCGGGCCGCTTCCGCCGCGGCGAAACCGAGTTCGCGATAGGGCGCATAACGGCCCCAGGCTTTGTCGCCGCCATTGATCAGGTCGAACAGGATGGCGCCGGGCACGATCGGCACGCGCGCCTGGCCGATGGCGAAGCCGCGGCCCTGGGCGGCGAGCCAGGCGCCGATGCCGGCCGCGGCCTCCAGCCCGAAGGCCGAGCCGCCCGACAGGGCGATGGCATCGACAGCCTGGACGGTCTTGTCGGGCGCCAACAGGTCGGTGTCGCGGGTGCCGGGGGCGCCGCCGCGCACGTCGACGCTGGCGACCGCCGGCCGGTCGAAGATGATCGCGGTGACGCCGGTGGCGCGGACGAGATCGGTGGCATGGCCGATGGTCAGCCCGGCGACGTCGGTAATGGCATTCAACACGGTGATCCAAGCCCGATGGTGGTCATCACGAACGATCACGCCTGTGCGATCAGCCGAAGTCAACGCTTCCGATTGGTTGAAGAGGACGATAGACGAGAAGGCTACCGGCGAATGGCCAAGTGGCCTTCGCCACGGCATCATCCCGATGCGATGGAAGACTTCGGCGGAAACAGCGTGGCGGATCCTGAATGCCTGATGTGACCCTTCCCGCGGCACTGATCGCAGGCCTCGTCAGTTTTCTGTCGCCTTGCGTGCTGCCGCTGGTGCCGCCTTACCTGGTCTACCTGACCGGCGCGACGCTCGACGATCTCTCCGAGGTCGATGCTGACCGCGCGCTGGTCAAGCGCGCCGTGTCGCTGGCGCTGGTTTTTGTTGCCGGGTTCACCACGGTCTTCGTGCTGCTCGGCGCCTCGGCCTCGATGGTCGGCCAGGTGCTGCGGGTTCATTCGGCGACGCTCGCCAGCATCGCCGGCGTCGCCATCATCATCATGGGGCTGCATTTCCTCGGCCTGTTCCGCATTCCCTTGCTCTACCGGCAGGCCAAGGTCGATATCGTGCCGAAGGCGGGCCCGGTCGGTGCCTATGTCATGGGGCTCGCCTTCGCTTTCGGCTGGACGCCGTGCATCGGGCCGGTGCTGGCGGCGATCCTGGCGGTGGCGGCCTCCGAGATGACCGTCTATCGCGGCGCGCTGCTGCTGGCGACCTATTCGGTGGGCCTCGGCATTCCCTTCGTGCTGGCGGCGCTGGCGATCCGCCGCTTCATCCGGTTCGCGGCCGCGGTCAAGAAGCGGCTGCGCGTCATCGAGATGATGATGGGCGGGCTGCTGGTGGTCACCGGCATCGCCTTCTTGACCGGCGGCATGGCGACGGCCGCGTTCTGGCTGCTCGAGACCTTCCCGGCGCTCGCCGCGATCGGGTGAGGGCGGGAGGGGGCAACTGCTTCACATCGGCGGCCGGCACGTTCTCTACGTCATCCCCAAGGCAAAGCAATTGCTTTGCCGGGGGCCGAGCCAGAGCAGAAGCTCTTGCTTCTGCGCAGGCGAGGGGAAGTGGATCCAGGGGCGGCTTGGACGAACCGTTTGGTTTCCTGATCTGCCCTGAGCTTCCGGACCGGTGATCGATCAGCTCGGGTTCCCAGCGTCAGGGTTCAGCCCTGCAACCCCTGGATCCCCTTCCCCTCGCTTCGCTCGGCCGGGGATGACGTACTGTGCTGTCAGTGGAAATTGTCGACGTTTCTCCGCGCCTGAGCGCCGGTTCGTTCGGCTTGG